>OCZT010000269.1_pt1 | contig 49772 bp, 39 predicted proteins | sample 1539031 | NCBI WGS metagenome assembly OCZT01 (sample SAMEA3539308, study PRJEB22396) | soil metagenome | biome: tundra; feature: field; material: soil | place: USA | collected 2010-05 | depth 0.15 m
CTCAACGTGTGACGCGTCGGCGCCACGCAGCCTCGAACGCGATCGCGCTGCTGTTCGTCAGGCGCCAGTGTCCGAATTCCTGCTGCTCGATGAAGACGAGCTGTTGTTGAAGGTCGCGGTACTCCCAAATCACCGAACGAACTTGATTCCTGGGGTCCGCGGTGGCGCCCTGTTCATAAACCTGGTCCGGTTCCCCAAGCCCGAGCAGGACCTTTCCGCGATCGGTCATCCACCCCGGTATCCCCTCCTCACGAAACTTGGCGTTCGCTTCGTATAACCGCAGAAAATACTCGTGCAGTGTTGCGGATCCCCTGGAAGTCGACGCGCTTTCCCTCACGAAGGTCGCCCACGCCGCGGGGCGGAATTCAACCGCAGTGTCGCGGAGTGACTTGAGGCTCGCCGGCGTGGCGAACCATCTCAGGTAGTTGAGCATCTCGTCGTACGTTGCGACGGGCAGTTCCTCTCCGAATCCGACGAACAGCGGCGTCCGCGTCGTATCCATCATCCCGGTCTGCCAGACTGAAATCACCACTGGGCCGATACCCGTGCGCGCGATGGGTATGAACAGGACACCGCTGTACATATTCTGGCGGCGAACGAGCGAAAGGGTGTCGCTGAACAACATGCGGCCGGTTTCCGTGCGCGCCGCAATGTTGAGCGGAAGCCGCGCTCCGGCCGTAGCGCTGTAGCCCTCGAGATACAGGCCGACAAGGCTGTCGCGGCCGAAGGTTGCCGTCGCCGCCGGGCTCGTGACGATGCGCGGCAGAGAATCGAGCGAGAGTCGCTGTGTGACACGTGCGAACGCCATCGGGGTGCTCAGCGAGCCTGCGCCGAGCGTGGGCACCAGCAGCGTAACGTCATCGGACCCGTTCTTCGAGCTCCCGTCGTCGCGAACGTTCACGGAGAGGTTGTAACGGCCGGGCTTCACCGTAAGCAGTTCCTGGTAGATCACGCTCTCGTCGAGCCGGGAGACCTCCTTGTAACTCGCGACCAGCACGCTTTCATGCGCCTCAAGCTGTTTGACGGTCTCGGCGCCGTTTCGCAGGGTGATCGACACCGTGTAGCCCGCGCGAAAGCGGTCGGTTTCGCGGCCGAACGTGAGATTGCCGTTTGCGATGGTGATCGCGACGACGACGTGCGTCGAGTCCCTCGAGGCCGACGCCAGGAACGCGACGTTTCCCACGAATGGCATTGGGGCGCCACGTGCGAGGAGACCGAGCTCGCGATACAACTTTACGCCGTCGAATTCCGGACCCGACACCTGGACTGGTGCGGCACCGGTCGGCCGCGACGGAGCCCGGGCGGGGGCCGGAGCCGGCTTCGGCGCGCTCCTGCTCCCACCGCATGCGGCCAGAACAAGCAGAAGGGTCATCGGGGCAATTGTCCCGGCCCGAAAGAGCAGTTGTCGCATCATCACACCCGTTTGCGTGAAACAGATTGTCTCGTACACTACCCTACACTCGCAACCGCGCTTCCGTTCGCTTGCCAGCGCTCGTGACGACCGTTAGGTTCGGCCGCGTGGCGCGCGATCCTCTCGTCGGAACAACGTTGTCGGGTTATACCCTGCTCGATCGTGTGGGCGAGGGAGGTACCGCGACCGTTTACCGAGCCCAGCATTCTCAACACGGTGAAGTAGCCGTGAAGGTCCTGCGCGAACGCCTGCGCCAGGACAAGACGGCGGTTGCCCGCTTCCTGCGCGAAGCCTCCTTCGGGACCCGGGTGCAACACCCGAACGTAGTGCGGACGATCGAAACTGGTCAGTCCCCGGATGGTGTGCATTTCCTCTCGATCGAGTGGGCGCCCGGTGAGTTGCTCGAGGGTTATGCAAAACGAAACGCGCCCCTGCCCTACGACGAGGTCGCGACGATCGTGCTCCAGATCGCGGACGCCGTGAATGCGGCTCACGCAAGTGGAATTGTGCATCGCGACCTGAAGCCCGAAAATTTGATGTACGACCCCACCACCCGCAACGTCAAGCTTCTCGATTTTGGCATCGCGACCGCGACGGACGTGACGCCGGATGAGCGCCTGACGCGCGCCGGGTTCTTCGTCGGCAGCCTGTTGTACGTTGCGCCGGAGGCGCTGTCGGGAGAAGTCGTTACGCCGCTCGCGGACCAGTACAGCCTTGCGAGCATTGCGTATCTGCTCCTGTCGGGAACTTTGCCGTATACTGCGAAAGCTCCGCGCGAAATGTTCACCCAACTCCTCTCGATGCCTCCGATCGCCCTGAACAAGGCGAAGCCGGGATTGCAGTTCCCTGCGGCGGTCGAGCAAGCGGTCATGCGCGCGCTTTCGAAGAACCCGAAGGACCGCTACCCCGACGTACTCGTGTTCGCGAAGGCGCTCGCCAGTGCGCTCGAGGGCGGCCAGGGCAACGCGGGCGATGGTGGCTTCATATCACGGATGAAGGGGCTCTTCAGGGGCAAGGGTACGCCGAGCTAGGGATTCGACGACGGCACTCGCGCCGGGCTGTCCGCAGGTACCCAGACAGTGAAGACCGACCCCCGCCCTTCCACACTCTCCACCGTGATGTCGCCGTCAAGCAGTCGCGCCAGGCGGCGCGAGATCGCCAGGCCGAGGCCGGTGCCACGACGCATCGAGTCGCCGCGCGGACCAGCATTCACCTGCTCGAATTCCTCGAAAATCCGCTCGAGATCCTTCGCGGCGATACCCATGCCGGTGTCCACCACCTGGAGTGCAACCCATGGTCCGCCAGTGGCCAGAAGAGGGGAACGGCTCCTGGCCACCAGGAATGAGTCAAGATCTCCATCCGACACGACCGAAGCACGAACGACGACGCTTCCCGCCGGCGTGAACTTTATCGCGTTTCCAAGGAGGTTCACCAGAATGCGGCGCAGGTGAATCGGATCCGTTGCAATCCGCGGAAGCGTGGCGGGGACCGCGATCGAAAACGCGAGCTTCTTCTCGTTCACGAGTGGCTCGACCTCGGACGCCACATCAATCACGAACGGGCGCGGCTTGATCAACTCGGTGTGCACCTCCAGCCGGCCCGCGGCCAATTTCGAGAGATCGAGCACCTGTTCGACGAGCTCGCGCAAATGGTTGGCGGACGACTCGATCCGCTCGACGGGGCCGATCTGTCGCGGCGTCAGCTCGCCATAAGCCCCTTCGCGGAGCAAGTCCACAAACCCGACGATCGCCGCCAGTGGCGTGCGCAATTCGTGGGATACGTTCGCAAGGAACTCGCTCTTCGCGCGGTTGGCGCGATAGAGCTCGGCGGACAGCTGCTCCAGCTCGGCGGAGCGTTCGGCAAGGCTGCGCGTGCGATGCCGGCGGCGCGCGAGGCCAATGAAGATCGCCGCCACGGCAGCGACGACGACGACCCAGAGCGCCGCCATCGTCATCGGCAGGCCGCCCCGGCGGAATCACCGTCGAGCATTGACGCTCGCATCAAACGTCCATAACCTCCGCAATCATGACGCCGCACGAACGACTGCTCCATATGCTCGCAACCAGATCGGCACGCACGGGATCCTTCACGCTCGCCTCGGGCCGGCACTCCAGCCTGTATATCGACGCGCGCCTGACGACCATGAGCCCCGATGGCCTCGCGACGATCGGTTCGCTCGCGCTGGCTGCACTTCGCGAATCCGGCTGGAGCCCGGACGCCGTGGGCGGCCTCACGCTCGGCGCTGACCCCGTAGCGTACGCAATTGCACACGCCAGCGCGCTCGCCGGAACGCCGATTCGCGCCTTCACCGTGAGGAAGGAAGCGAAGTCACACGGAACAGGCAAGCTTATCGAGGGCCCGTTCTACTCCGGAGATCGCGCGGTCGTCGTCGAGGACGTGATCACGACGGGCGGCTCGGCGCTGCGCGCGGTCGAAGCCGTGCGCGCTGCCGGCGGCGTGGTGCAGGGCGTCCTCGCCGTCGTGGACCGCGAGGAGGGTGGGCGCGAGGCCCTCAATGCTGCCGGTCTTTCCGTCATCTCGCTCGCGCGTGCGACGGACCTGCTCGAACGTATGGCGCGTCAGCCGTAGTGCGCGGCTGCATCGCGACCTCGAAGAGCCGCGGAAATGGCACGAGGCGCATTCCCGGCCGCAGGGCAAGGGGATTAAGCCCCCGAAGCAGGTCCACGTACGGTTGGATGAGCTCGCGGCGGAATCGGTCCAGCATGCGCTCGCCGTCGTACGTGCAGCGGAATTCCCCGGCCGTGATGCGCAGCAGCGTACGCACGTGTCGGCCGAAACTCTGTGGCGACGAATAGTCGAGATGGTTTGCCACATCTGATATCGAGAGCCCGGGATTCTCGAAGAGCCGTGCGGCACGGATCAGCCGCGCGTACGCGAGGTAGCGCTTCGGCGCCGGCAGGTGTGCGCGAAAGAACCTGCTCATCAACGTGCTCGGCAGCACGTTCAGCTGCCGAGCGAGTTGCCGCACCGTGGAAACGCGAAACTCTGGCGAAAACAGCGCCTCGAAGAATCGCCAGCAGTCGTCCGGCACTTCGCGGAGGTCCTCTCTCAGCGCAGCCAACACCATTCGGTCGGCGTCTTTCGTGGCCTCGCGACCAAGCAGCGCCCGAAGACGACCCCATCCTTCCGGTTTGCGGACGTCGATGAGCGTGCGAATGCCGCAGTTCCCGAGGGTGAGCACGGTCTCGGCGTTCGTATCGCCCGCACTCGAAAGGAGCGCGAGAGTTGGAATCCTCGGAAATGCGCGTACCACGGCTGCCATTTGAGACGGCTCTTCTCGCACGCACCTCCCGACCGACACGATCACGGCGCTGATGCGGCGCTCTTTCAGGTCGCACAACACTTCGGCGAGACTGTCGCGGTGGATGGTTCGGTACAATCCCGCGCCCGCAGCATCCACGCGTCGGCGTTCCGCCGGTTCGACCATCGTGGAGACCGGAGCAATTCGCTGTACGCTCGACGCCGTCGTCATTGTCGTCTCGTGTGGGGGGCATGCCGTTTGGTGCCTGCCGCGATCTTTTGCCCGTGTCGTCACGCCGCCGTCATCGATTCTCCGGCGTCAGCCGGCAGGGTGTCACCCACTGCGCAGCGGCCTGTCGTGGGGTATTATTCGGGTGGGAGAATCCCTCGGCCGGACGGTCGCGACGCGGAAGCTGGATTTCCGCTTCGAGGAAAGTCCGGGCTCCATGGACAGGCTGCCAGGTAACGCCTGGGCACCGTTGGTTCGGTGACGGACAGTGCCACAGAAAAGAGACCGCCCTCGCGAAAGCGTGGGTAAGGGTGAAAAGGTGGGGTAAGAGCCCACCGCGTTCGTGGCGACACGAACGGCACGGCAAACCCCAGCTGGAGCAAGGCCGAATAGGCGGCGAGAAGCAGTCCTCTTCGACAGAGACGCCGCGGGTAGGCCGCTAGAGAATGCGGGCGATCGCATTCCGAGAGAAATGACCGTCCGAAGTACATTTGCTTCGACAGAACCCGGCTTACAGGCCGAGGGAATCCTCCCCTTTCTTTCCACCATGCGAACGGCGTTGCGAAGCCTCTTCGTCACGGCTCTCCCGGGCTGTGCGCTGCTCGCAGCGTGTCGTGGCGGCACCGTTCCGAACCAGGTCTTCACCAAACCTGCGGTGGCGAACGTGCCGGCACCGGCGGCGCACTCGAATGGGCCCTGGTCGTACCGGCCGTCGACGCAACGGCAGGGCTTCGTCGTCGACCAGCGGGCCCTGGTCACGATTCGCCTCGACACGGCTACGCAGACCGACACCGTTTCAGCTCACGTCGAAGTTGCGTTCACCGCCGATCCGGCGGCGAACAGCATCAGCGGCAGTGTCACCGCGTTTCTCGTTCAGGGCGCGGGACATGCCGCGGCAACACCGGTTGGGCTCACAACCCCATTCCCGCTTCACGCCGAGTTTGCGGGGCATGGACCTCAGCTCGACTTCACCGTCCCGCGCGAGGCCGCGCCCTGCGCGTCGACTGCGCTCGCGGCGGCTCAGTCTCTGCGGGACCTCTGGTTCAAGCCGCCCGACACGCTGCGCATCGGAACCACGTGGCAGGATTCCTCATCGTATGTGGTGTGCCGCGACGGTATTTCGCTCCACTCTTCCGTGAGGCGCACATTCAACGTCGTTGGAATTGCGGACGGAGGCGTCCGTCTGCTGCTCTCCGTTTCGCGGATCGCGCGCACCACGATTGTGGGAGCCGGCGCACAATTCGGTGAGGCTGTCGGGGTGAACGGTACCGGAAGCGGCCAGCTCTTCTACAGCATCGACCCTGCGAGCGGCGAGGTTGTTTCCGCCAATGGAAGCACGGAGCTCGAGCTTTCGCTCCGAAGCCGCTTGCGCTCCCAGGTTGTGCGCCAGACCGTGGAGATTCGAATCGGCCGGACCTAATCGACCAACCGCAATGGCATCAGGAGGCAGAGGTATTTCGCGGGATCGGACCAACCTTCGGGTTCGATCGTTGCCGCCCGCTCGGGCGCCTTGAACGAAAGGCGCACTTCTTCCGTCGGCAGGTAGCGCAGGATCTCGAGCAGATATGCGGCGTTGAAGCCGATATCAAGCGGATCCCCATTGTAACGCACCGGAAGTTCGTCCTGCGCCTCGCCGAGATCGGGCGTGCTGACACTGAACTTCAACATCCCGGAGTTGAAGGACAGGCGAATACGGTGTGTCTGGTCGGATGCAACGACGAACATTCGCTTGAGTGCGCCGGTGAAGGCGACCTTGTCGATGGTTGCGTGCTTGTCGTTGTCGTGCGGAATCACCTGGTCGTAGCTCGGATATGGTCCCTCGATCAGTCGCGTGTACACCGCGGTGAACGGGGAGCGGAACCCAACGTGGTTCTCCCCTTGGGCTACCTCGAGCTCCTCTTCCGCGGGAAAGAGTCTGCGAATCTGCTCAAGTGCCTTTGGCGGGATGATCAGGTCGCTCGACGACGCGGGGGCAAGCTTCACCGGCAGATCCATCTTTGCCAGCCGGTGGCCGTTGGTCGCGACCATCCGCATGTGATCTGGACGAAGCTCCCACAGCACGCCATTGAGGATCGGACGGCTCTCCTCCGTCGATGCGGCAAACGCGGTGTGCGAGATGAGTTTCTGCAGATCGCCAGATGGAATTCGCAGCGCTTTCTCGAACTTCACCGCCGGAAAGCTCGGAAACTCGCTCTTTGGCAATCCGAGAAGCTTGAACTTCGATCGCCCACACTCGAGCGTTATCCGCTGATCACCTGCGGCGGAGATCTTAACGGGTGCCGGGGGAAGTTCGCGCGCAATTTCTGAGAGCTTGCGGGCCGGTATCGTGATGGCTCCGGCGCTTTCCACATCCGCAGTAACCTCGGTACTGACCGCGATATCGAGGTCAGTGCCCGAAAAGCGAATTCCCTTTTCCGTAGTCTGGACGAGAATGTTCGCCAAAACGGGAAGGGTCGTCTTGGATGGAACCGCCGGAGCGACAGCCGCCAATCCTTCCTGCAACTTTTCACGCGAGATGGTAAAGCGCATTCCCTACCCGAGTCGAGGATGAGGAGGATGTGAATCCCGCGCCTGCTTGATAGCTATTGCTGGAATTAATGATACAATCCGCAGTAGAAGTAGTAAGGCGTGGAAAGAGGAAAAGCAATACAAGTGGTTCTGCTGCTTGCACTTCTCGTCAGTCACCTGATGTGGAGCCGATGTGGGAACCCGGGGAGTGGTAGTGCACATGTCTGACTCTTGTTCGTCTCGTGCGGACAACCGAAGGCTCAAGGTTCATGCCGGAGACTTTCCCTCACTTTCTCCACACGAGATCGAAAGAGCGAATCCTCCTTCATCATCTCTGAAACGCGCTCAAGGCTGTGAATGACGGTTGAGTGATCCCGGCCACCAAATCCCTGGCCAATCTCGACGAGCTGCAGTCCGAGCAGCTCACGAGCCAGGAACATGGCTACTTGACGGGGAACTGTGAGCATCTTGGTTCTGGTCTTGGACTGAAGTCCCTCGACCGATACCGCCCATTCGTGTGCGACGCGCTGCTGGATGAGCCGCATACGATCCTGGCGTGAGGAGCGCGGCGGGGCAACATCGTTCGCTTTCAGTTTGTCGCGAAGTGCCTCGCGTGCGAGATCCACCGTGACGACGCGGTGCTTCAGTGATGCGAACGCCAGCAGCCTGATGATGGAGCCCTCGAGCTCGCGCACGTTCGCCTGTATGTGGTCCGCGATGAAGTGCAAGACATCGTCGGGAATCGTGTGCTCGAGGTGGTCGAGACGGGCCTTTTGCCGAAGGATGGCGATGCGGTGTTCGAGGTCCGGTTGGGTGACATCGGCGACCATACCCCATTCGAAACGACTGACGAGCCGCGCCTCCAGTCGGGGAATTTCGGAGGGTGGGCGGTCGCTGGTGAGGACGATTTGCCGGCCCGCCTCGTACACGGCGTTGAAGGTGTGAAAGAACTCCTCCTGAGTCGTTTCCTTCCCGCCGAGGAAGTGCACGTCGTCGACGAGGAGCAGGTCCGTTTCGCGGTAACGGCGACGGAAATCGTGCATCGCCCGTCGTGCGATTGAGGTGATGACATCGTTCGTAAACTGCTCGGTGCTGATGTACATGACGCGGCATGTGGGATTGCGTCGCAGGATCTCGTGTGCGATAGCCTGCATGAGGTGGGTCTTGCCGAGTCCGGTGGCGCCGTAGATGAAGAGCGGGTTGTAGGTCCTGCCCGGCGCCTGCGATACAGCAGTTGCCGCCGCGGTAGCGAGCTCGTTCGAGCGTCCGATCACAAACTGATCGAACACATAGCGATCGTTCAAAATACTCAAAATGACGCTATTATCACGCCTTGGAGGCGTAATGCTGGCGCCACCTTGAGGAACAAACAGGTCCATTTGTGATCTCGACAGCCGCTCCTGTTGCACCCTGATCGTGATCTTGATCGGACGCCCAAGACATGGCGGGCCAAAACTCTCGAGCAGTGCGCTGTGCTTGTTCTCGTTCCATTCCACCGACCACTGGTCCGGTGCGGTGAGGGTCAGCGCGTCTCCAGAATACGCGGCCGGCGACAATGGGACTAGCCAGGTATCGATGACATGTTCGGGAAGCTCGGTGCGCGCTCGGTCGAGAAGGCGGGACCAGGCTTCGGCTGCGGTGAGGGTCATTTCATGCCGAACATGTGTGGACAGAGATTGGGGGGCCGATTCTACAAGTTGGATGTGGATAAGTCAACATTCGCGATAGCAAGCCAGTCATGTATACACTTGTTCTATCTCCAGTCCTCGACTACGTTTAGCGTTCTGTCGTACCGCTTCGTGACAAGCATCTATTTGGAGTTCATATGGGGAAGCCGACCTATCGTCCGCGGAACAAGCGTCGAATTGCAACGCATGGATTTCGCGCGCGAATGGAAACGAAGTGGGGACGCGAGACGCTGAGCCGCCGCCGCAAGAAGGGCCGGAAGCGTCTGACCGTCAAACTGCCGTCGAAGTACGCAGGCATCTGACGATCGCCGCTTTCCGCGTGCTTGTCGGCTGACGCGGGAGGACGCGCTCGAGGAGGTCCGCCTGCACGGGAAGCGGCTCCGAACCGCGCACCTCGATGTTCGGTTCGTCGTTTCCCTTCTGCGCCATCCCAGGGCGGGAATCATCGTGCCGAGACACTCGCACTCCGCCGTCGATCGTAATCGCGTGAAACGCCGCCTTCGCGAAATCGTACGACTCGACATGCTCCCCGTTCTGCCGAATGTCGACCTGGTCGTGCGTGCGCTTCCATCGGCATACGCGGCTGGCGTCGCGGAACTCCGGGAGCAGTGCCTGCGCGCCTGCGATCGCATTCAGGGTGATTCGTGATGCGCAGGATTCTCATTCTGTTCGTTCGTGCGTATCAGGTCGGCCTCGCGCCGTTGCTTCCACCATCGTGTCGCTATTATCCATCGTGTTCCGCATACGCGATAGAGGCGTTGGAGAGGCACGGTGCGCTGCGCGGCAGTTGGCTGGCGGTTCGCCGCATCTCCCGGTGCCATCCGTTTCGGCCCGGCGGATTCGATCCTGTTCCATAACTCTCGCGCCCTTCGCTGATGGATAAGCGTCTTCCGCTCGCGGCTGCCCTGATCATCCTCGTGCTCTTCGGCGTACCGCTGCTCTTCCCGCGGCCGCCGGTGCCGGCGCGACCAGTGGGAGCGGACACGACCGTCAGGACACCGCCGCCGGACGCCGCCGTCGTCCACGCGGTTCCGGTCACGCCGGGGAACGTCTCCCGTGCTGGCGCGGCACCCGACGCGAAGCCAGACACCATCGTAGTGAACACGGCGGTGAGCACGACGTGGTTCAGCTCGCTTGGTGCCGGCCCGCTCTCCGTGCAGGCCGACAGCTATCCCGCCCTGAACGGAAAAGGTGGCCGGGTCGTGCTCAGGCATGCACAGGAACCACTCCTTCGGTTCCGTGTGATCACGCCGACGGACACAATCGCGCTCGACCGGATGACGTTCTCGGCCACGAAGAGCAGCGGCGTGAACGGCGGCTCGGTGGTGACGTTCAGCGGATCGAGCGGCGCACACCAGGCGACCATTCGCTACGACCTGGTGAACGACAACTATCTCTCGACGATCGCGGTAGACGTGACCGGAACGGTCGGTCCCGCCTTCCTGCTCGTGGACCTGCCCGGCGGATTCGATACACAGGAAGCGGACACGCTCGGCGACATGCGCGCGCTGGCGTATGCAGTGAAGCCGGTGACGCAGAGTGCGCGCGGCACCGCGTTCACCAAGCTCGATTCCGGCGAGAAGAAGCTCGAGCCCGGGCCCCTGACGTGGGCGGTGGCGAAGAGCAAGTACTTCTTGGTGGGATTGCTGCAGCCCGTGGGAGGAAAACCGTTCGCCGAAGCGCACCTCGAAGGCGGCGTGCGCACGCGAAAACAGGCGACGAACGGGTTCGCCACCGTGGTCATTCCACTCGACAGCGGGCGGGCGACATTCGAGATGTACGCCGGCCCGCAGTCGTGGAGGCGGCTCCACGACCTCGGCAGGGAATTCGAGACGGCGAACCCCTACGGCGGATGGCTGCAGGGCGTCGTGCAGCCGTTCTCCACGATCGTCATGCGCGTACTGCTCTGGATGAAGAAGACCATCCACCTCAGCTATGGATGGGTGCTGGTTATCTTCGGCGTGACCGTGCGCCTGCTCATGTGGCCGCTCAACCAGGGCGCGATGCGCACGAGCCTCAAGATGCAGCGCATCCAGCCCGAGCTCACCGAGGCGCAGAAGAAGTACAAGAGCGATCCGCCGAAGCAACAGGCGGAAATCATGCGGATATACAAGGAACACGGGATGAGTCCGTTCAGCACCTTCTCGGGATGTTTGCCGATGCTGATCCCGATGCCCGTGTTCTTCGCGCTGTTCTTCGTCTTCCAGAACACGATCGAGTTCCGGGGCGTGCCGTTCCTGTGGCTGCAGGACATTTCGCTGCACGACCCCTACTACATCCTGCCGATCGTGATGGGCGCATCGATGCTCCTGATCTCGTGGATCGGCATGCGCAACGCACCGCCGAACCCGCAAGCGAAGACGATGATGTACATGATGCCCGTGGTGTTCGTGTTCGTCCTGTTCAACACGGCGGCCGGCCTGAGCATCTACTACCTCACGCAGAACCTCGCCTCACTGCCGCAGCAGTGGCTCATCTCGAATGAGAGGGCGAAAGCGAAGAAAGACGGCCGCTGACGATACCCCGCGCGCACCGCGCGTGCGCGAGGACACCATCGCGGCCATCGCGACGGTCCTGGGGCGTGGAGCGATCGCCGTCGTGCGCGTGAGCGGCACGGACGCGGTGCGCATTTGCCGCCGGATCGTCTCGCCGCTCGCCGGCTGGCCCCTGGTCGCCCGCAAAGCGACGCACTGTCACATGCACGAAGCGGACAATCCCGTGGGCACGATCGACGAGGGGCTGATTACGCTTTTCCCCGCGCCGCGCTCCTATACCGGAGAAGACCTCGTCGAGCTTGGTGTGCATGGCGGCACGTACGTTCCCATGGCGGTGCTCGCCGCGCTCGTGAGCGCCGGAGCCCGGCCAGCGCAGCCAGGCGAATTCACCGAGCGGGCGGTGTTGAACGGAAAGCTCGACCTGTTGCGCGCCGAGGCCATCGGCGATCTCATCGACGCACGCACGCGGGCCTCGCACCGCATGGCGCTGCAGCAGCTTTCCGGCGCGCTCTCGCACCGTCTCACGTCGTTGCGGGCCGGCATCGTCGAGATCCACGCGCTCCTCGCATACGACCTGGACTTTCCGGGCGAAGACGACGGCGAACTACCGCGTCGGCGCGTGATTGAGGCATGCGACGCGACCATTGCGGCGCTCGATGAGTTGTTGTCGACTGTTCCCGCGGCGATCCTCGGGCGCGAGGGCGCGGTGGTCGTGCTCGCCGGACCGCCGAACGCCGGAAAGTCGTCGTTGCTCAACGCGCTGGTCGGCGAATCGCGTGTCATCGTGAGCGAGGCCCCCGGGACGACACGCGACGCAGTGGACGTGCTGCTGGAGCACGACCCGTGGCCGCTCCGCCTTGTCGACACCGCCGGACTCCGTGATGAAGCGGACGCGCTCGAACGGCTCGGCATGGAGGTGAGCGCGCGATGGCTGGCGCGGGCTCATGTGGCAGTCGCGTGCGCCGAGACGATTACATCGCTCGAAACGGCGCGAACCGCGATCGCGACGCTCTCGGACGCGCCGGTCGTCGGGGCGCTCACCAAGCGGGACCTGGTGGTCAACGGCGAGGCAATCCCGCAGTTGTCCTGGCCGGTCATTCCCGTGAGCGCCGTGAGTGGGGCTGGGCTGACGGCGCTCCTCGATCGCGTGACGGAGGCCGTGCTCGCCACGACGGGAACCGCCGAGGCCGACACCCCGATGGTGACCCGCGCGCGTCATCGCTCGGCACTCGAGAACGCACGCAGGGAACTGGCGGCGTTCCGTGAGGCGTGGCGCGCGGACACGCTCCCGGCACCCGTGGCCGCCGTCCACGTGCGCGAGGCGTTGCGGGAACTCGACCATCTGATTGGCGCCGTGGACGTCGATGAAGTGCTCGCGCGGGTGTTCGCGACGTTCTGCGTGGGGAAGTAGCGCAGAACTGTCCTGCTGCCTACGCGGTGCGAGCGGCGGTGTCGGAGAGCGAAGCGATCTCGATGGCACTGGCGCGGAGCGCCCACGGCAACCCGCGCTCGGTGATCGCATCCTCGACCATCCGTGCCCCGAGGAAATACCCGGCGCGCTCCGGCAGGACGTAGCGCTGAACGGTGCGTGACTCGTCGCTCATTCCGCCCGAAAGATACCGGAGGCGGAGACCAAGGCCCGCACGATCGAGATCTTCCGACGCGGCGCGCGACAGTACGGCCTCGAGTTCGCGTATGCGAGCGTACTGCTTGCGCGTGTAGCCGAAATACTCCCATGGCGCGTGTCCCGGGCTGAACCGCCTCGACGCATGGACGGCGAGTCCCTCGTTGACGAGGTGTTCGCGAAGCGTCGCGCTGCGCCCGGTCTCCCAGTACGAGTAGTAGTCTCCGGCTTCCGCGACGAGCCGGCGAAGTTCACTGCGGCTCTGTGGTGACGTGTACCGAACGCAATGGGCGATCTCGTGCGAGAGCCACATCGGTATCAGCTCGGGGTCGAGCCCGAGGCTGCGCGTGGTCGGGTTGGCGACGCTCGTAAAGTGCTCGACGCACACGAACGCCATACCGCGGCCATCGACCACCAGCTCGCCCGCGTTCGCGGCGCCGACACCGACCATGAGGACCACGTCGATGGCGCTGTCGACCTCGAACAGCGCCCTGCATTGCGCTTCCGTCTCAGCTGCGAGCGCGACGAGGTCGGCACGCTCGAGCATCGCGCGCAGATCCTCACGATCCGCGCGTACCGTGTCGCGCACTATTTCCTGAAAGTGCGGGCCGGAAGGCTCGACGACGTAGTTGTGCCAGTACGCCTCGAGCAGCGGCCTGTGCGTCTCGAAGTACCGGTTGTATGCGGCGGCCGGGTCCGTGCTTTGCAATACCGCGAAGAAATCGGGTAGCAGGTTGATCAGCATGAACCGGAAGCGATTTCCTGTGCACTCGGGGTGCGACGGCGAGACTGCGCGGGGGCGACGCAACCGCGCGGAATGTACTGGTGCTCGTGTATGCGAACAAGGGCACGTGTGTGCAAGCCAATCGATTGTCCGACGATATGCGCGTCGTCAATCGCCACGTTTCCGCCGGGGATTCGTTACATAATGAAGCGTCAGCGGGTGCCGAAGAGACGGTCGCCGGCGTCGCCGAGTCCGGGCAGGATGTATCCGCGTTCGTTCAACTCGCGGTCCAATGCGGCGCACAGAATCGGAACGTCTGGGTGGGCATCGTGAACGCGAGCGACGCCGAACGGCGACGCGACGAGGCAGAGAAAGCGAATACGCACCGCTCCCGCCTTCTTGAGCGAGTTGATCGCCGCGACCGCGCTGCCGCCGGTCGCGAGCATCGGGTCCAGCAGGAGGAAGTCGCGCTCGCCGGCATTGGCCGGAATCTTGAAATAGTAGTCGACGGGCTCGAGCGTCTCGTGGTCGCGGTAGAGACCGATGTGGCCGACACGCGCCGACGGCACGAGCTTGAGTATTCCCTCGACCATGCCAAGTCCCGCGCGAAGGATCGGCACGAGCGTGAGTTTCTTGCCGCTCACCCGCCGGCCCGTCATGCGCTCCAGTGGCGTGTCGATCTGGACGGGCTCCAGGGCGAGATCGCGGGTGGCCTCGTAGGCCATCAGCATCGCAATCTCATCGACGAGTTCCTTGAAGATCTTCGTCGGCGTACGGCGGTCGCGCAGGAGGGTAAGCTTGTGCTGTACCAGCGGGTGCTCGACGATGAACAATCCGGGAGGGGTGGTGGTCATGGTGCTGATACTACTATTTTCGCCTTCATGAAAGAATACCAGGCAGTGATCCTGAAAATGACGCAGCGTACGCGCGAGGACGAAGACGCGCTCACCGATCTCCTGAACGAACGCAGCCGTGGCGGCTGGGAGCCCGCGATGATGTCGCAGGACAACCTGCGCCTGACGCTCGTATTCTCGAGGCGCGGCGACCCTGCGCGCTGACACGCCGCCGGCCGCGTGACCGACGTCCTCTTTCACGGCGCGGCCCGCGAGGTCACGGGCTCGTGCCACATCCTGCACGTCAATGGCAGCACCGTGCTGCTCGACTGCGGGCTCTTTCAGGGACACCGCGCGGACGTACAGCGGAAGAACCGGAAGCTCCCGGTGGAGATCGAACGCATCGACGCCATCGTGCTATCGCACGCGCACATCGATCACGCCGGCCGCCTTCCGTTCCTCGCGCACGAAGGATACGCGAGGAAGATCTTCGCCACGGCCGCGACGGTCGATCTGTGCGAGCCGATGCTCGCGGACTCCGCACACATCCAGGAACAGGATTCGGCTTTTCTCTCGCGACACCACAAAGCACATTTCGAACCGCTCTACGCCATGCGCGACGCCGTGCGCACGATGGAGCTGATGCACGGCGTTCCGTATGACAAGGCGTTCGATGTGGTCCCCGGTGTGAAGGCCACGTTCGTCGACGCGGGTCACATCCTCGGCTCGGCGTCCGTGGTCCTCGATTGCACGAGCGGTGGGGCGACGAAGCGACTGGTGTTCAGCGGGGACATCGGGCGAAAGGGACTCCCGATCATCCGCGATCCCGTCGCGCCCGCCGGCGCGCACGCGGTGATCATGGAAAGCACGTACGGCAATCGCGACCACCCGAGCGTGGCGGGCGCGAAAGAAGAACTCGGGCGCATCGTGCGCGAAACGGCGGTACGCGGCGGACGGGTGATGATTCCCGCGTTTGCGGTCGGGCGCACGCAGGAAATCGTCCTCGCGCTGCACGAACTGGCCGACGCCGGCTCGATCCCGCGGCTGCCGGTCTATATAGACAGCCCGCTCGCGACGAAGGCGACGGCCGTCTTCGACCGGCACCACGAGATCTTTGACGATTCGGAAGCCTTCATTCACGATCACCGGGACGGCAGCGAGGCGTTGTTCGACTTCCCGATGGTGCAGTACACGCAGAGCGTGGAGGAGTCGAAGGCGATCAACCAGAGGCACGGCCCGATGGTGATCATCGCCGCTTCCGGAATGGCGGAGTCGGGAAGGATCCTGCACCACCTGTTGAACGGTGCCGGCGATCCGCGCAACACGATCCTCGTCGTGGGATTCATGGCAGAGGGGACACTCGGCCGGAGGATCGTCGAGAAGCAGCCGACGATCCGTGTGTACGGCGAGGAGGTGCCACTGCGCGCACGGGTCGAGATCATCACCGGCTACAGCGCGCATGCCGACCGCACCGAACTGCGCGCGTGGATCGACGAGGTTCGCGCGCAATCGCCGGATCTCTCCGGCGTGTGGCTCGTGCACGGGGAACCGGAAGCGCAGGACGCGCTCGCGTCGACGCTCAACGGAAACGGATACGACGCACGCTGCCCCACGGCGGGGATGACCGCGACGCTCTAAACCGGCACGCCCGTCGTGGTCCGCAGGGGACGGCACTACCGCGAGCGCGGGGGTTTCGTAGCTTGCCGACATGCAGCGTCCGGAGCGTCCGTTCTTCCTGAAGCGTCGGGTGATCCTTGGATTCGCGGGCGTGATCGCCACGCTCTGGCTCGCTTCGGTCGCGACGGTGCTCACCTGGGCGCTTCAAGACGATGCACGAAGAGCCGACGCCATCGTGGTCATGGGCGCCGCGCAGTACCAGGGGAAACCATCTCCGGTGCTCCGCGCACGGCTCGATCACGCGCTCGCGCTTTGGCAGCGCGGCCTCGCGCCGACGCTCTTGCTGACGGGGGGCATCGGCGAGGGCGACACGACCTCGGAAGCCGCGGTGAGCCGTGTCTATATGATTGGCCGCGGCGTGCCCGACACCGCGATCCTGCTCGAGCACGACGGGCGCACGTCGGCGCAGTCGCTCCGTGCGGCGGTGAACCTGCTCCACACGAGGGGCCTCAACACTGCCGTGGTCGTGAGCGATCCGTTCCACATGCTGCGTCTCGAAATTCTGGGACGGCGCTACGGCATCAATCCCTACACGTCGCCGGCGCTTCCAACGCCCGGCGCTCAGCGCCTGCTGCGCCAATGGGGAAATCTCCTCGCGGAATCCGTCAAGGCGCCGCTCGCGCTGTTCCTGGACTGGTAACGGCCGGTCGCGGATGGCAGCGAGCGCCGACGCTTAGATTCCCCACGATGCCGATACCTGTCGACACGTACCGCCTGCCGAACGGGCTGTTCGTCACCCTCTCCGAGGATCACTCGGCGCCGATCGTCGCGGTGAACCTCTGGTATCACGTCGGATCGGCGAATGAGCGCGAGGGGCGCACCGGCTTCGCTCACCTGTTCGAGCACATGCTTTTCCAAGGATCGGAACATGTGGGAGCGAACGAACACTTCGAGCTCATTCAGCGCGCGGGCGGCACGCTCAACGGATCCACCTGGCTGGATCGCACGAACTACTTCGAAACCGTGCCGTCGAACCAGCTCGCGGTGGCGCTCTGGCTCGAGGCGGACCGGATGGGCGCTCTGCTGCCGGCGATGACACAGGCTAAGCTCGACACACAGCGGGACGTGGTGAAGAACGAGCGGCGGTGGTCGGTGGACAATCAACCATACGGCACGTGGTGGGAGCGGCTTCCAGCGCTCGCGTTTCCAGCGTCGCACCCGTTTCACCATTCGCTGATCGGCTCGTTCGAAGACCTGACCGCCGCGAGCCTCGAGGACATCGAGCAGTTCTTCCGGACATTCTACACCCCTGGCAACGCCGTCCTCACCATCGCCGGCGATTTCACCGCCGAAGAGGCGCGCGAACTCGTAAAGCGGTATTTCGGCGATATTCCACGAGGCGCGTCGAAGCCGCCGCTCTCACCCATGACGGTGCCGGCGAAGTTTGGCGGGTGGCGTCGCGAGGTCGTGGAGGACGACGTGATGCTGCCGCGGCTCTTTCTCGCTTTCCGCTCCCCTCCCTTCGGCGCGGAAGGTTATTACGCCGCGAGCATCTGCTCGGCCGTGCTCGGAATGCGTAGAGGCAGCCGGTTGCATCGCACGCTCGTGCGCGAACAGGAGATTGCGTCCGAGGCGAGCGCGTTCACGTTCGACCTCAGCAAGGGATCGGACCTGCTGATCGCGGATGTGACGGCGCGTCCCGGGGTCGGCGTGGAACTGCTCGAGAACGCGGTGGCTGCTCAGGTCGATCGTCTTCGCTCCGGCGGCGTGACGACCAGCGAGGTGGAGCGTGCCGTGGCGTTGATCGAGACCGATTTCATTTCCGCCCTGCAATCCGCCGGTGATCGCGCGGACAACCTTTCACGCTTCGCCACGTATTTTGGCGACCCCGCGCTCGTGAACGCGCAGACGGACCGCTATCGCGCGGTGTCGGCCGGCGAGGTGAGCGCGTTTGCCCGCGAGGCGCTGAGCGAAGACAATCGCGTGTCGCTGGTCTACGTGCCGCGCGTCGGCAAGGCGGCCGCATGACGGTAGCCACGAGACCGCAGCCGGGAATTCCGCGGGAATATTCGTTTCCGTCGATCGAACGATCGACACTCTCGAACGGTCTGCGCATCGCGGTGGCGTCGATGCCCCGGCTTCCGCTCGTCACGGTGCTCGCGCTCGTGGACGCGGGCGCGTCGTGCGACGACGCCGGCCGCGAGGGAGCCGCGGCGCTGACGATGAGCGCGCTCGCTGAGGGAACGCTGCAACTCGACGGAGCGACGCTCACGGAACGGTTCGAGGCGCTGGGCACCGCGCTTTCGAGTGCGAGTGACTGGGACGACGCGACGACGCATCTCGCGGTCACGCCGGAACGCCTGGAGGCCGCGATCAACCTGCTCGGTGACGTGTTGACCACGCCCGCGTTCGCGCACAAGGACGTAGAGCGCCTCAAGGCGGAACGCCTGGCTGAGTTGATGCAACAACAAGTCGAGCCGCGCGGCCTGGCCGATGACCGGTTCACGGAATACCTGTTCGCGCCCGGGTCGCGCTATGCGCTCCCCTGTGCCGGCAGCATGACCTCCGTGCGGGCGCTGGATGCGGCACGGCTGCGCGCGTTGCACGCCGCGCGATATGCACCCGAAACCACGACGCTCGTGTTCGCCGGCGCGGTGGCCAGTGCGAGGGCGGTGCGGCTCGCCGAGCGGGCGTTCGGCGGATGGTGCGGCGCGAGACCTCCCGACATGCGGGTGGACGACAGTGTCTCTTCCGCGGGTCGCCAAGTGCACATCGTGAACAAGGTAGGCGCGTCGCAGTCGGAATTGCGCGTCGGCCACGGCGGCGTACCGCGCAGCCATCCGGACTATTTCGCGATCGTCGTGATGAACGCGCTCCTGGGCGGGTTGTTCTCGTCGCGGATCAACCTGAACCTGCGCGAACGGAACGCGTTCACGTATGGCGCGCGCTCGACGTTCGAATGGCGGCGCGGCGCGGGCCCATTCGTGGTGTCGACGGCCGTCAAGACGGAAGTGAGCGACGCGGCCACGCGAGAGATCCTGCTCGAGATCGGCAGGATGCGCGAAGAGAACGTGAGTGCGGACGAGCTGTCGCTCGCGACCGCGTATCTCGACGGCGTGTTTCCGATCCGCTACGAAACGACGAATGCGGTAGCTCAGGCGATTGCGATCGCGCAGGTCTATGGGCTTCGCGACGACTATTACACGCGCTACCGCGAGCGAATCCGCGCGGTGACCTCCGATGACGTCCTGCGCGCAGCGCAGAATTTCCTCTACCCCGAGCGCCTGCTCATCGTCGCGGTCGGCGACGCAGCCGCCATACGCGCGCCGATGGAACAACTCGGCGCCGGACCGGTGAGCGTTCACGACGCGCCGGCCGACGATGGACGACCGGCATGAGCGACGACGCCTGCATTGGCAGCTCCCGGGTCTACTCGGGACGCGTGATCAGCCTCGATGTCGACCGGGTGTGTTTTCCGGATGGAACGGTTGGGGAACTCGAGATCATCCGGCACCCCGGGGCGAGCGCGATCGTGCCGTTCCTGAGCGATCCCGCGGGCGACGATCCGCAGGTGTTGCTCCTGAAACAGTATCGTTACGCGGCCGGCGGGACGTTGTACGAAATTCCGGCGGGGCGGCTCGAGCCCAACGAGAGTCCTGAAACGTGCGCCCGCCGGGAACTGCTCGAGGAAACCGGCTGTACCGCCGAGTCTCTCGTGCGGCTGACCTCGATGTTCACGACGCCAGGCTTCACCGACGAACGTATCCACCTGTTTCTGGCGACCGGTCTCGTCCGTGGTGAATCCCACCGCGAGGCCGACGAGTTCATCGAGATCGAAGCCGTATCGCTCGCGGCAGCCCTCGCGATGGTGAAACGCGGAGAAATCCAGGACGCGAAAACTGCGCTCGGGCTCCTCTTCGCGGCTGGTTTTCGCCTCGGACTTTGAGCTCGCGCGCGTCGCACTCCTCCACGATGATATAGTCGCCTCGTTGTGTCCGGAATGGAGGACGGCGTCCTCCAGCGCAGCGGACGCAAGGCGTTTGAGCCGTTTCTGTAACTCGTTCCACTGGAGGATGTTAGAGCGTTCGCATGGAGGCTGGCACGACGGCACGGCCCATGCATTCTTCTATCGCGGAAACTCAGGTTCTCGCTGATCGGAGGATGTGCCGATGGGACGCACCGCTCTGAAGGCCGAAGCTCGCAGCGCACCGACGGTTCGCCCGCTCGTGGATCTCCGCGAGCTGGAAGATACGGCGCTGGTCAATGCGTATCTCGCCGGGGAGACTCGCAGTTTCGACGTGTTGGTGGAGCGCTATCAGGCGCGCCTGCTGAACTTCGTGTATCGCATCGTGGGCGACCGAGAGCGCGCGGAGGATCTCGTGCAGGAAGTCTTCGTGCGCGTGTACCGGCATCTCGGGCGCTTCGATCGGTCGAAGAAATTCTCGACATGGATCTATACGATCGCGTCGAACCTGGCGAAGAACGAGTTGCGCAATCGCTCGCGCAATCCACTCGTGCTGTTCACCTCGATGACGAACGGGTGGGAGGACGAGGAGCGTCCGCTGGAGTTCGAAGATCCGTCCTCACGACCCGACGACATGTTCCGCAAGCGGCACGTGCGGGAGTTGGTCGAGTCGTCGGTGGCGCAACTGCCTTCGCATCATCGGGAGGTGTTCGTGTTGCGCGAGATCGAAGGGCGGTCCTATGAAGAGATCGCGGAGATCACGCATTGCAACCTGGGCACGGTGAAGTCGCGCTTGAACAGGGCGCGGAACTCGTTCGCCGAGATCATCGAGCCGTCGCTCCAGTAGATAGAGGGGCCGCTTCGCTGGTGGAGGCGTGACGGGTGAGAAGCGACGGGTCAGGGGAACACCATTGGGGATGGGGTGGACGTGAGGGGTGGGCGGAACCTGAGCTGGCCAGGCGGGTACCGTAGGCGTCTCACCCCGACCCAATGGACTGCCACGCCTTTCGACGCCAGCACCTTCTTTACACTGATTCCGCACTGCCTCCGGTAGAGGCTGCGGCCATGCGGGCGCATGCCGACACATGCGTGCGGTGTGCGCGCCTGCACGTCGCCCTGCTTCGCGGCCTGATGATGGTGAAGAGCCTACCGCAGGTCACGCCATCGGCGGGATTCGGGGCCCGGCTGCGCACGGTATATTCCGCGCATGCAATCGCCAGAGTTGCGCGCCCTCAAATCGGCGCTCGAACTGCGGACGTTCGACCGCGTCTATCTCTTTCATGGTGACGACGACTACCTGAAGGAGGAAAAAATTCGCGCGCTGATCGATCGCGCGACGGATCCGGGCACGCGCGACTTCAATCTTGAATCGAGACGGGCGGCCGAAGTCGACCCAGGATCGCTGGGCTTGGCGCTGAGCGAGCTCCCGATGATGGCGGAACGCCGCGTCTTGGTCCTTCGAGACGTCACCGCGCTGAAGAAGGACGTGCGTGCGGTGCTCGACGCCTATCTCGGACACCCCGCTGCCGACATGCTCCTGCTGCTGGTCGCCGGTGCCGGGACGAAACCGGACGCGGCACTGAAGAACGCCGCGACGGCCGTCGAGTTTCGATCTCTGAACGACGATGAGCTCGGCAAGTGGGTCTTGCACCGTGCGTCCAAGCTTGGCGTACCGATCGAGCCGCGCGCCGCGGAACTGCTGTGCAGCGCGACGGGAAACGACCTCGCGCTACTATCCGGCGAGATCGACAAGCTTCGCAGCTTCACGAACGGAGAAGCGATCGGCGAGGCGGCGATCGAGGCGGTGGTCGGCGTGCGGCATGGCGAGACGCTCGGCGACATGCTGGACCTCGTCGCGCAGCGGCAGGGCGCGAAGGCCATCGTCCTGCTCGAGCGCGTGCTCGCCCAGCCGAAGACGTCGGGCGTCTCGATCGTGCTGGCGCTGACAACCCAGACACTCGCAATTGGCTGGTTGCTGGCAGCCCGGGAACGCGGCCTTGGGCGACACCAGTTCGAGAGCGAACTGTTTGGATTGTTGAAGGAGAATCCGTCGTCGTTGACCGGACGGCCTTGGGGAGAAGCCGTGAAAACGTGGGTGCACGCACTGCGCCACTGGGATCATTCAGCGGTCGATCACGCGGTTGCTCTGCTATTGGCCGCGGACGTCGCGCTCAAAGACACCAAACTCTCATCCGAGGAACAGCTGCTGGTTTCGCTGTTGCTCGCCATGGCGGCTCCCGGCGCTCCGCGTCGCGCAGCGGCTTGATGGGGCGCTGATGCCGCGGGCGCCCATGTTGCGGGTGGTGTTCGTCGGCCTGATACTGGCCACCGTGGTGTCGCCGGCGCGCGCCCAGGGAGGAGCAGGCGATTCCCTGCTCGTTCGCGTGCAGCAACTGGCAAGTGATGGGAAAACCGCCGCCGGCCGTGCGCTCGTTGATTCCCTGCTCGGCGCCTCGAAGGAAGGCTCCCCGGCCTGGGTGGAGGCGCTCTTCGCGCGCGCTACGATCGCAGAATCCGCCGACATGGCGCGGAAAGACTATCTGCGGATCGCCGTGGAGTACTCGGCCGCACCGCGCGCGGGAGATTCCCTGCTGCGGCTCGCACAGATGGAAATTGCGCGGGGAGACCGCAACGCGGCGAAGAAGTATCTTGAACGCCTCGAGCTCGAGCATCCACTCGAGGCGACGCGCGCGCAGGGTGCGTACTGGCTCGGCCGCGTGTTGCTTGACGAAGGCGCGCTCGTTCGGGCGTGCGCGTCGCTTGCGGAGGCGAAGGCAAGTGCCTTGGCGGCGGACGTCGAGTTTGTGAACCAAATCGCCTACTACTCGCGTCCGTGCGCCGCGGTGCAGCATGCCGCCGATTCCACTCGCGCGGATTCTGTCGACAAGGCGAAGAAGATCGCCAGGACGGATTCCATCGCGCGGGCTGATGCGATTGCGAAGACCGCGGCAGCCGAGACGAAGAAGAGGAAGACGGTGGCCAAGACCGAGCCGCCGAAGCCAGTCGCCAAGAGCGAATCGCCCGCACCGGAGGCCAAAAAGGAGTCATCGGCGCCAGTGGCCGCGGAAACGAAGGGACGCATCTGGTCGGTGCAGGTCGCGGCGTACAACTCCCGGGAGGAGGCGCAGGGTCTGGCGAAGAAACTGGGCGATCGCGGATTTGATGCGCGCATAACGAACGAGAAGCCGTTCAGGGTCCGGATCGGACGGTACGTCCGGCGCGCGGAAGCGGGCGACATGGTCGCCAAGCTCGCAGGAGCGAAGATCACGGCAATCGTCGTGGAGGCGGAAAAGCCGTGAGTCGTGAGACGGCGACCCCGTTGATGCAGCAGTACCGGGAGATCAAGGCGCGGCACAAGGACGCGATCCTGTTTTTCCGGATGGGTGATTTCTATGAGATGTTCTACGAGGACGCGGAAACGGCGTCTCGTGTGCTCGGCCTGACGCTTACGTCACGCAATAATGGCGGCGCCGCCGAAGTGCCGCTCGCAGGAGTACCGGTCCGCGCGGTGGGCGAGTATCTGCGGAGGCTCGTACAGCAGGGGTTTCGCGTCTCGATCTGCGAGCAGATGGAGGATCCGAAGCTCGCGAAGGGAATCGTGCGACGGGCGGTCGTTGAGACGGTGACGCCGGGTGCCGCCTTCTCCGACGACCTGCTGGAAGGTGAGCGAAACAACTATTTGTGTGCTGTTCAGGCAGCAGGCGGCGGCATGGGGATAGCTGCCGTAGATATTTCTACAGGCGAATTCAGGCTTATTATAACGCATGAAGAAGACATTATAGCGACACTAGCGCGACTTTCTCCGAGAGAAGTGCTTGTTTCAGGCGGAGATGATATTGCCAAGGGGTTGGTGCGCGGGCTTGACGTCCTTCTGACAGAACGCGAGGGCTGGGAGTTCGATGCGGCACGCGCTGCGGAGGTACTTGCAGAGCATTTTGCGGTGCGTTCGCTCGAAGGTTTCGGAATCATCGAGGGAGACGCACCAGCAATCGGCGCTGGCGGCGCGCTCATGAGATACTTGCGGGAGCTGTTGCCCGCCGGAGTGCCACATCTGGCGCGGCCTGTCATCGAGCGGCCGGGCGGCGTGATGCCGATCGACGAGATGACGCGACGTAATCTCGAGCTGGTTGAATCGTTGCGCGGAGGCGATGCGGCGGGCACCCTGCTCGGGGTTCTCGATCGCACGCAAACGCCGATGGGTGCGCGAGCGCTGCGGCAGTGGGTGTTGGCCCCGCTCACGGATCCCGCCCTGGTCAATTCACGGCTCGACGCGGTCGAGGCGCTCGTGCACGACGCGATCGCGCGCGCGGCGCTGCGAACCGCGCTCGAGGGCGTACGCGATGTGGAGCGGCTTGCGGGAAAAGCCGCCGCGCTGCGTGCGAATCCGCGCGACCTGCGCGCGCTCGGCGATTCGCTTTCACGTTTACCGCAGGTGGAAGCGGCGCTCGGTCGAATGCACGTGACCGGAGCGCTAGCCGGAATCCAGGGCTCCTGGGATTCGTGCGCCGATGTCGCTTCGGAGATCAGGCGCTCCCTCGTGGAGCGGCCTCCGGTCTCGATCGGCGAGGGCGAGACGATAGCGCTCGGCGTGGACGCGGCGCTGGACGAGCTCCGTGCGATCGCGACCGGTGGCAAGGATGCGATCGCGTCGCTGCAGACGGTAGAACGTCAGCGCACGGGGATCGGCTCACTGAAAGTCGGCTACAACAAGGTTTTCGGCTACTTCATTGAAGTCACGAACGCGAACAGTCACCTCGTGCCGGAAGACTACCAGCGCCGGCAGACGCTGACGGGCGCCGAGCGTTACGTGACGCCGGCGTTGAAGGAATTCGAGGACAAGGTGTTGCATGCCACGGAGCGAACCGAAGTGCTCGAGCGGCAACTGTTCGAAGCATTGCGCGCGCGCGCCGGGGCCCAGATTCGCCGGCTTCAGCAAGTCTCGGGCGCTCTCGCACAGCTCGACGTCTTGGCGACGCTTGCCGAAGTCGCGAGTCGCGAGGGATACGTTCGGCCGGAGGTGGGGGAAGGTTTCGACTTGGAGATCACAGCCGGCCGCCACCCGGTGGTGGAGCGGATGATGCCGCGCGACCAGTTCGTCCCCAACGATGTGAGGCTGTCGCCCGACACGCGGATGATCATCCTGACGGGCCCGAACATGGCGGGGAAGAGCACGATCTTGAGGCAGATCGGCTTGGTCGTACTGATGGCGCAAATGGGGAGCTTCGTCCCGGCTTCGCGAGCGCGGGTCGGGATCACTGACCGGGTGTTCACGCGCGTGGGCGCAAGCGACAACCTGGTGCGCGGCCAAAGCACGTTCATGGTGGAAATGTCGGAGACGAGCGCCATCCTGCACACGGCGACGGCGCGGAGCCTCGTCCTGCTAGACGAAATCGGCCGCGGCACCAGCACGTGGGACGGGGTGAGCATCGCGTGGGCCGTGAGCGAACACTTGCACGAACGGATCGGGTGCAAGACGGTGTTTGCGACGCACTATCATGAACTCACGCAGCTCGCCGACGAATTCCCGTCGGTCCGCAACTACAACGTCGAAGTGCGCGAAAACGGCGATCGTATCCTGTTCCTGTACAGGCTCAAGGCCGGCGGCGCGGACCGCTCGTACGGTATCGAAGTCGGACGACTCGCCGGCCTTCCACAGCCGGTGATCGCACGGGCCCGCGCGCTGCTCAAGCTGCTCGAGGGCGAACAGATCGTCGCGGCACTGAGCGGCAAGGCGGGCATCGCCGCACGCGCGCCGCGGAACTCGGGCGATCAGCTCGCGCTCTTCGCCAGCGGGCCGCCGCATCCGGTCGTCGAGCGGCTGCTCGGCATCGACGTGAACACACTGACGCCGCTCGAGGCGCTCGCGCTCCTTGCGCAGCTCACGGCCGAGGCTCGCGCGGAGCCTGGCGCTGTCGCTCCTGCCGCGGCGCGGTCGTAGATTTCCGCGATGCCAGACAACGTACGCGACCTCCGGGTTTACGATTCCGTCCTCGAGACGATGGGCTGGACGCCGCTGATCCGGCTGACGCGCGTCACGCGCGGCATTCGAACGCCGGTCTGGGCGAAGGCCGAGATGTACAATCCCGGCGGCTCCGTGAAGGACCGGATCGGCATGCCGATCATCGAGCAGGCGGAACGCGACGGCTCGCTCAAGCCCGGCGGCACGATCGTCGAGGGAACGAGCGGCAACACGGGCGTTGCGCTGGCGATTGTCGCCGCGCTCAAGGGATACAAGTGCATCTTCACGATGCCGGACAAGATGTCGCAGGAAAAGGTCCGGCTCCTGAAGGCGTACGGGGCGGAAGTCGTCATCACGCCGACCGCCGTGCCGCCCGACCATCCCGACAGCTACGTGATGACGGCCAAGCGCATCGCGCACGAGACGCCGAACGCCATCCTCGCGAACCAGTTCTACAACCAGGCGAACCCCGACGCGCACTATGCGACGACCGGGCCCGAGCTTTGGGAGCAGACGAAGGGACGTATCACACACATCATTGCCGGCGCCGGAACCGGCGGCACCATCACGGGCGCTGGACGCTACCTGAAGGAAAAGAACCCGAAGATCCAGGTCATCTGCGGCGACCCGGTGGGATCGATCCTCGCGGAGTACTGGCGCAGCGGCGGCACGAACAAGACGGAAGGCGTGCCGTACAAAGTCGAGGGCATCGGACAGGACAAGATCCCCGACACGCTCGACCTGCGCATCATCGACGAATTCCAGACGGTGTCCGACCGCGAGGCCTTCGCGATGGCCCGCCGGCTCACACGGGAGGAGGGATTGTTCTCGGGCGGCTCGTCGGGGCTGCTCGCGCACGTGGCGCTGAGCGTCGCGCGCCGCGTGAATGACCCCGACGCGTGCGTCGTGACGTTCCTGTGCGACACCGGCGAGCGCTATCTCTCGAAGGTGTACAACGACGAGTGGATGCGCGAGAACCAGTTGCTCGAGACGGAGAAGGTGACGCTCGGGCACTTGCTCGGCGTGAAGGGCGACCGGTCGCCGGCAGGCGTCATCAGTACGGCACCGGGCGCGACCGTGCGGCAGGCGCTGCGACTCATGAGCTTGCACGACGTCTCGCAGCTTCCGGTCATGGAGGGTCGTGACTGCGTCGGATCGGTGAGCGAGAACGTGTTGAGCGTGCGCGGCCTCGAGGACGTGAAGGTGCTGGAGCGGACGGTTGGTGACACAATGGATTCGCCTTTTCCGGTCGTGGACGCCGAGCATTCGATGGACGCCATCGTGAAGCTCCTTTCGAAGTCGAATCCTGCGGTGCTCGTGCGAGAAGCGGGCGAGATCCGCGGCATCGTCACGCGGTCCGACATGCTGCACTACCTGATGGCGCGCTGACGTGCGCGTCACGGTCCTGATGGGCGGTACCTCGTCGGAACGCGACGTGTCGCTCGCGTCCGGGCTCCGGGTGGCGGACGCGCTGCGATCGCGCGGTCACACCGTCACCACGGTCGACACCGTGCGCGGCGTGCTCGGCGAGGCGGAGGAGCGCGCCATGCTCGCGGGGTCCGCCGTGCACGCGCTCCCGCCTGAGCCGGGAGCGCTGGCGCGCCTCTCCGCCGAGACGCTTCCCGCGACGGTTCGCGATCTCGGCTCGCGTCATGACGCCGATGTCGTGTTCATCGGGTTGCACGGCGGACAGGGCGAGGACGGCACACTGCAGGCGCTCCTCGACCTCACCGGCGTGCCGTACACCGGAAGCGGGCACCTCGCGAGCGCGCTGGCGATGGACAAGGATCTCGCCAAGCGGCTCTTTCGCGATGCGGGCGTGCCCACGCCGGACTGGTTGATGGCGCCGGCGACGGACGACGCGATCGTCTCGAAACTCGGATTGCCGGTCATCGTGAAGCCATCGAAGCAGGGCTCCACGGTCGGGCTCACGCTCGTGAAGGACCGCGCCGGGCTCCAGCCGGCGATCGTTGAGGCGCGCCGCCACGACGACGAAGTGATGATCGAGCAGTTCATCGCCGGACGCGAACTCACGGTCGGGATTCTCGGCGACGAGGCGCTTCCCGTCGGGGAGATCATCCCCAAGCACGAGATCTACGATTACGAGTGCAAGTACACTCCGGGCATGGCACGTGAGGAGTTTCCGGCGAAGCTGACTGCCGCCGAAACACGGGCCGTGCAGGAACTGGCGCTGGTCGCCTTCCGGGCGCTCAAGCTGTCGGGGTACTCTCGCATTGACTTTCGGATGACCGCGGACGGAACATTTTACTGTCTTGAAGCGAACACACTTCCGGGGATGACGACGACGAGCCTGATTCCCCAGGCCGCCGCGGCCGCGGGGATCACGTTCGCCGCACTGTGCGAGCGGGTCGTGCAACTGGCGAAAGGACTGAGGCCGATGGAATCCGGAGACACCCGATGACGGATACGCCGATGGGCGCGGCGCTCGCCGGAGTTCCGGCCGGCGTGCAGGCGCAGGGCGTGTGGGCCGGACGCCGGCAGCTGTTCGTGCGATTCGCCGGCGAAGCGGAAACCGCCACGATGTATTCCTCGGCCGCGCTCGTGCGCGAGCTGGAACGCCAGCTTTCGCGCTCGAAATTCCATTCGATTGCCATCGGCGGGCGCGACCCGCTCGCGAACCAGGCATTCCTGATCGCGGCGCTCGAGCTTGCCAAGCCACCGGTTCCCGTGATGCTCGACACCGATGGCCAGCGGCCGGAAGCGCTTGGAAGGCTCGTACCATTCCTCTCGCTCGTCCAGGTGACCGTCGATCTCTGGGTGCCGGATGCGACGCTCGCGCACGTGATCGAGACGATCGCGGAAGCGTCGCGCGCCGGATGTGCACACGCTCTGGTGTTCTGTCCTCGCGAGGACACGGCCGATGGTCAACTGTTACGCCTGGTCGAGCGGGCGCACGGCGCGAGCCCGGACACCCAGATCGTGATTCATCCGCCGTCACCTACGGGCGAGCAGCCCGTGCTCGACCGTCGTTGGGCGACGCTTCTCGACCAGGTGATGTCCATGCACGCCGACGTGCGTCTCGCGCTGCGGTTGCCGCCGCCCACCGGCCTGCGATGAGCGACAGCACGGTCCCGAACGGCGTACCCTCGCCGGAAGCACCGGCGTCGAGGCTCACGTCCGCGGTGCAATGGCTGATCGCGATCAACCTCGTCGTCTACTTCGTTCAGCTCACGATCCTGAAGCCGGGCGACGTACAGCTGGCGCTCGGGTTCCAGACGAAAGATCTCGGCCACCAGTGGTGGACGATCGGCACGTACATGTTCGTGGACGGCGGTTTCTGGGCCCTCGCGCTCAACATGTACGCGCTTTGGCTCTTCGGGCCGCGGCTGGAGCGGAAGTGGGGCGGGCGCGAGTTCGTGCGCTTCTACCTCTTCTGCGGACTCGGTGGCTGGTTCGCGCACCTTGCGTTCGTTCCGGGAGACTCACTGCTGCTCGGTGCTTCGGCGGCGGTGTTCGGCGTCATGCTCGCGTATGCGTCGCTCTGGTCCGAGGAGCCACTTTTCGTGTTCGGGATGATCCCGACGACCGTGCGCTGGCTCGTGATCTTCGTCGGTGTGCTGAACATCGTCGGCGGCATCACCACGACCGGCGCGCAGGGTGGCATCGCGTATCTCGCGCACGCGGGCGGTATCGCGGCCGGCTGGCTCTACCTGCGCATGACGGCCGCGGTGAACCTCGAGCAAGTGCGTCAGAGCGTGTCACCCGTGCCCGACGAGCCGGAGGACGTGCCGCCCAGGGCGGTCCCGCGCACGCTTCCGCGGTCGCGCGCCCGCGAGCGCGAGAACCTCGACGACGTCGTCGCGCGCAGCAACGCGGCCGTCACCAGGCGGACGGCGTCGCCGCGCGCGGTTCGTGAGACGCGAACGGAGCTCACCACGCTCGATCAACTGCTCGACAAGATCTCCGCCCGCGGCCTTGAGAGCCTGACGGCGGAGGAGCGTGACCTGCTCGTCGAGGAATCGAAGCGACGGAGAACGGAATAGGTGCCGAAACCGGAACTGCTGGAGAGTTTCCCGAATCCGTACGCCGACCGGGACTACGAGATCTTCATGACGTGCCCCGAGTTCACATCACTCTGTCCGCTCGGCGGGATCGAGAGCGACGCGAACGATCTCGAGCTACTGAAGGGGGGCGCGCCGGACTTCGCGACGATCAGCATCACGTACGTGCCAGCGAAACTGTGCGTGGAGCTCAAGAGCCTGAAGTTCTATCTCTGGAGCTTTCGCAATGCCGGGATCTTCTATGAGCGCGTCGTGAACCGGATTCTCGACGACCTCGTTAAAGCCGTGAAGCCCCGACGAATGAGCGTCGTCGGGGACTTCAACGTGCGGGGCGGCATCAAGTCGGTCATCACCGCGAACTACACGAGCGCGAAGAAAAGCCGCCGGTAGTCCGCGAAACACGCTGCTTTGCTCAGCGCGCTATCGAAGAGACCTCAAGTACGGCGATCGATCCAAGATTCAGCGCTTCGATGCCGGCGCGCACCTTTGCGAGGTCGCCCACCACGACGAGCGTCGCCTTGTCCGCGGGGATGTACTGGCGCGCGACTCGCTGGACGTCCGCGGCCGTAACCGCGTTCACACGCGCCACGAAATCGTTCACGGAAGACAACGGAAGGCCGTACGAACCGAGGTCCACGAGCTGGCCGGCGACCTGCGCATTCGTCTCGAAGCGGCCGGGCACCGAGAGCGCAACGTAGGCTTTCGCGCGCTCGAGTTCCTTCGCATCCACCGGCGCGTCGCGAATGGCGCGCAGCTCCTTGAAGATCTCGACGAGTGAGCTGTCGGTGACGTTGGTGCGCACCGAACTTGCGACGCTGAACGGGCCCGGCAGCGGCGACCAGGCGAAGCGCGAGTTGATGCCGTAGGTGTAGCCCTTGGTCTCGCGCAGGTTGGTGTTGAGGCGCGACGAGAACGAGGCGCCGAGGATCGTGTTCATCACCGTGACGGCGGCGTAGTCCGGTCCGAGGCGATCGACGCCGGGACCACCGAGCTGGATGACGGACTGCGCGGCGCCCGGCTTGTCCACGAGGTAGATCTTTACCCCGTCGTTCGCGACGGGCTTCCCCGTGACCCTTGGGATCGTGACCGGCTCAGCCGCATGTTTCCAGGCGCCGAATCGCGATCCGAGGAGAGTTTGCATCTCGGATTTGGTGACATCTCCAACTACCACGAACTTCGCGCGTTCCGGAACGAAGGCGCGCTGATAGAACGTGTGCACGCGTGCCGAGTCGAGTGCGGCGGTCGAGGCGGAATCGCCGTCGGTCGCGTAGTGATAGGGGTGGCCTTCGGGGAACACGATCTGGTTGAACGCAAGCGCCGCGAGCTGCGTGGGCTGGTCACGACGCTGCAGGAGCGACTGGAGCCGCAGGTCGCGCTGCTGCTTCACGTTGTCGGAACGGAATGTCGGCCGGAGCACGATGTCCGCCATCAGGTCGAGCGCGGCGCCGAGCGAGCGCTTGGCGACGTTCAGTTGCACAGTGAACGACTCCGCTCCTGCGCCGGCGTTGAGTTGTGCGCCGAGGAACGCGAGTTCGCTCTGCAGCGCGTTCGCGTCACGCGTTCCCGCGCCCTCGGTGAGCATGCGGGTGGTGAAGCCCGCGAGGCCCGGCTGTCCGGTCTCGAGGCGCGACCCGCCGTCGATGACGAGCGTGACGTGGACGAGCGGCAGCGCGTGGTGCTCGACCACCTGCAGCGTGATGCCATTCTGCATGGTGCCGCGGGCAACCGTGGGAAGGTTGAACTTGGGTGTAGTGCCAAGCGCGGGCGGCTTGGTGCGATCGAGAGCACCAGCGGTGTTCTGCGCGCTTGCCGCGAGTGGAGCACATGCGAACATGGGCCCGAGGCTCGCGAGAACGGCAAGATGTCTGCGGGTCATTGGGCGACTCCCTTCTTTGCGGCGAGCTCGGGCTTGCCCATGGGCACGATGGAGATCATGACGCGGTTGGCCTGGAGGTATTTTCCGAGCACACGCTGGACGTCCGCGGCTGTGACCGCGCGATAACGGTCGAGGTCGGCCTGGAACGAATCGGGCTTGCCGTTCATGTAGAAGTAGCGGTTGAGCTGGTCCGCGACGCCGTGCACGGTCTCGATGCGGCGGAGGAACTGCGCCTCGATGCCGTTCTTGGCCTGCTGGAGCTCGCGAACCGACGGGCCCTCGTTGGCAAGCTTCTTGATCTCGGCGTCGACGACCGTGCGCAGCGTGTCGAGGCCAAAGCCGCGACGGGCGGTCGCGATGACGGAGAAATCTCCGTCGAGGCGCATGCTGCCCTGGCGGGCGCGAACGGTAGTCGCGACCGGGTTCTTGTACACGAGCGCCTGTGTGAGCCGCGACGTGCGGGAGCCGGCGAGCACCGACGCCGCGATGTCGAGCGCGGCGTCGTCGGGATGCCACTGCTTGACCGTGTGCCAGCTGAGCTGGAGCTGCGGCAACTGCACGCGGTCCTCGAGCGTCACGGCGGTGTCGCGGACGACGAACGGAACAGGAGCCGGGCGCGTGATGGCCGGGCCTCGCGGAATTTCGGTGAAGTACTTCTTCACGAGCGCACGGACCTCGGCGTCCTTCACGTCGCCGGAGACCACAAGCGTGGCGTTGTTCGGCGCGTAGTAGCGGCGGAAGAAGTCCTTGACGTCGTCGACGGACGCCGCGGAGAGGTCTGCCATCGAGCCGATCACCGACCACGAGTACGGGTGGCCGGTCGGATATGCGAGTTGCGGAAGGTGATCCTCGACGAGCCCGTACGGACGGTTCTCGACGCTCTGGCGGCGTTCGTTCTTCACGACGTCGCGCTGGAGGTCGACCTTGGGCTTATCCATGGTCGGCAGGAGCCAGCCCATGCGGTCGGCGTCGAGCCAGAGCATGAGCGGAAGCGCCGAGGATGGCCCGGCTTCGTAGTAGTCGGTGACGTCGTTGCCGGTCGAGGCGTTGTTGTTCGCGCCAGCCGCTTCGAGCATGCGGTCGAACATCGGGTACTCGGCGTGCTGCGAGCCCATGAACATCAGGTGCTCGAAGAGGTGCGCGAAGCCGGTGCGGCCCGGCTTTTCATCGCCGGAGCCGACATGGAACCAGATGTTTACGGTGACGACCGGCACGGCGTGATCTTCGTGCACGATCACGGTGAGGCCGTTCGGGAGGGAGTCGAGCGTGTAGGGGACGCTAAGCTTCTGTCCCTGCGCGGCCGCGACGGCCGGGGCGATCGCGAGCACTCCTGTGAGGAGGCGGCGCACGAGGTTCATTCGAATGTCCGCGTGATGGAGTCGGGCAGTGGTGAGCTGCGGGTACGACCTGCAAGAATATCCGCGGTAGCGGCTCGAAGCGAGCGGCGCGGTCTCAGGCCGCGCGAATTGACACGGCAGGGTTGGCCCAAGCCTGTGTGGCGGCTAGATTTCGCGCTCCTGGCCAGGTAGCTCAGTTGGTAGAGCAGCGGACTGAAAATCCGCGTGTCGGCGGTTCGATCCCGTCCCTGGCCACTCGGAACAGAAGATAAGCGCACGTCGAGCGCCAGCCGAACCGAAGTGGAGCGCGGTCACGCAGTCACCGAATAGCGGACCTGAAATCGCAGCTCCTCCGGATAGGGCAACACGTCCGCAATCACCCCGTTCCGGAGGTCCTGCTGCCGGGCAGACCACCACGTCGCATCCAGAAGCTCCGGGTGCAGGTGATGGAAAAGCGCGCGATCGCGCGGGGAAGCGAAGATGAACGTCGGCCACTCTTCCGGAAACACGTCCTGCGGACCGACGGAAAACCATGGCTCCGCCGATGTCTCCTCGGCGTCGTCACGCGGTGCCGGCAGGCACCTGAACGTCAGCTCGCCAAGCGTCGAGACCTCGTCGTAGTCGTAGAACACGACACGCCCCGCGCGCGTCACGCCGAAATTCTTGCAGAGAAGGTCGCCGGGGAACACATCGGCCGCCGCAAGCTCGCGGAGCGCCTGCCCGTACTCCACGATGGCCTGCCGCGCCTTTTCCTCGTTGGCATCGCGCAGGAACATGTCGAGCGGAGTCATCCGCCGCTCGATATAGAGGTGTCCGATCACCAGCCGTTCGCCGTCGCGCTCCACCACCGACCCACACGTCGTCTCGAGTTCCGCCAAGATCTCCCGATCGATCCGCGCGAGGGGCAACGCCACGTCCGAATACTCGAGCGTGTCGGCCATTCGGCCGACGCGGTCGTGGTGCTTCACCATCTGGTACTTCTGCCGGACCTCCGCACGCGACGTTTGCTTGGGCGGCCTGAACGAGTCGCGAATCACCTTGAATACATAGGGGAACGACGGAAGGGTGAACACGAGCATCACCATTCCGCGGATTCCCGGCGCGACGACGAACCGGTCCGTGGAATGCTTCAGGTGCTCCTGAAGGTCCCGGTAGAACAGGGTCTTGCCCTGCTTTTGCAGCCCCACCGACGTGTAGAGTTCGGCGGCGGTATGGGCCGGCATCAGCCCCTGCAAGAAGCGGACGAAAGCGGACGGCACCTCCATGTCCACCGTGAAGTATGCCCGGGAAAGATTGAATAGCCGGCCAATCTGCGCGCTCGTAAGGAGCAGTGTGTCGAGATACAGCCGACCGCCTCCCTCGACGTGGCGGATCGCCACGGCGAACGGATGGGTGTCGTTGCCGTTGATGACGCGACCGACCAGATAGGCGCTCGTGCCGCGGTAGAAGAGCGACGAAAGCACCTGGATGTGGAAGTTTGGCTGTCGTGCGCGCGAGCCGGAAAAGTCCGTTCGCAAAGTCCGGACCAGACACCTGAGATCGCGCCCAAGGTCCTCGAACGGCACGCGCAGGCGGAAACTCTCGATGCACGCGCGCAAGGTCCGGCGAAAGCCCTCGGTCGCCGGGTAGAAGCAACGATACGTCGGTTGGTCGCTGTCCACGAACTCCGCTGACACCGCCGGGCGCCAGAAGATGTACTCGTTGCGATAGTACGTGCGTCCGAGTACGCGGCACGCGACCGAATTGAAGAAGGTCTCGGCACACTCCGGCTGCCTGTGGTCGTACAGGATCTCGATGTACGCGCGCTTGATCCGCGGCCAGAGCGACTCGTCGGCACAGGCGGTCGGAAACCGTTCGGCGATGGCGCGCACCACGGCAAGCACCTGACGGTCGTACATGTCGATGCGCTCGCGACTCGCGGTGCGCACCGCCTGCCAGTCCGCTCGTTCGAAGCGGTCCTGGGCCTCCACCGCCGTCTCGCGAAAAGACCGGTAGCGCTCGTCGAATCCCTGAAGTAGCGCGCCGGCGATGTCGTGAGCGAGGTCCATGTTGCTCCCAACGTGGGTCGAATGTCTTTGACGCGAGACGTTCTGCCTCTTATGCTAACGAAACGCCAGAACCGCCATGGAGGTCACGTGAATCCGGACGACGCAACGCCGATCCGGTCCGTCGGCCCGCTGCAGGTGAGAAACGGCATCGAACGCCGCTACGACGACGTGCTGACGCCTGCGGCGCTCGACGCGCTTGGGGCGCTGGCCCGATTTAACGGCGAACGCCGGCGGCTGATGCGCGAGCGCATCGAGCGGCGCGCGCTTCGTGCCCGCGACCGGCGTCGCATCGGGTTTCTCGATCCTGCAGCGACGATCGTGGGCACATCGCTCACCGTGCGCGACGCGCGCGAAGGCCGGTTCGACGGCGCTGAGATCCCCGAGGATCTCGAGCGGCAATGGATCCAGGGAACCGGGCCGGCCACCAAACCGCGCGCGACCGTGCGGTCCGGCATCCGCAACGTCGCATACGCGCTGCTTTCGGGCGCCGACGGATGGATGTTCGACGGCGAGGACGCACTCGGCCAGGTCGACACGATGTCGCTCGACAACCAGCGGAACCTGAAACTCGCGTTCGCTCGCGACAAGACGTTCATGGAAGTCGCCGCCGAAGTTTCCACGGAGATGAACGGCTGGGCACGCGACTTCTTCGGGCGGGCGATTGTCGTGGACTGGCGCACACAGCTCGACTTCACGACGCGGATATTCCGGCCGCGCGGCCTGCACCTCGACGATCGCCACATTCGCGATCACGACGGCTCCGGCCTCTCGGCATCGATCGTGGATGTCGCGCTCTACATCGTGAACAACCACGCCGCCCTGCGAGCCGAGGGACGCTCGCTCGCGCTCTACCTGCCGAAGATCCAGACGGCTGAAGAAGCCGCGTTCTGGCACGACTTGCTTTCGGCGCTCGAGCAGCACGCCGGACTTCCGGCATCGTGCATCAAGGCGTACGTGCTCGTCGAGCAACTCGAGGCGTGTTTTCAATTGATGGAGATTCGGGCAGCGCTCGGCCGCCGCTTCGTCGGGTTCAATACGGGGCGCTGGGACTACATCAACAGCGTTTCAGATGCGCTCACGTGGGATTCGGGCTTCGTGAATCCGAACATCGATGCCATCACAATGACGTACGGCTACATGCGCTCTTACGAGGATCGCGTGCGGCGTGCCGTGAACACGCCGGACCGGAACGGCAGGTTCGCGCTGTGGCAAGGCGGAATGGAACCGAATATCCCGGTCGGCTCGGCCAAGGGCGTCGCCGACGGCATGCGGCGCGCGACCGCCGGCGCCGAGCGCGAGCAAAGTGCGGGCGCCAGCGGCAAGTGGGTGGCGCATTGGAAGATGGTCCACATCGTGCGCCCGGTCTGGGAGCGAGCCGGAGCGCCGAATCAGATGGGGCGCAGCTTCCCGCCGCTCGGCTACGGAAAGGCGAATGCCGACGACCTGTGGCTCATCGAGCCGGCGCCGCGCACGGTGCGCGGAGCGCGAGATCTGCTGTCTGTGACGCTGCAGTACGGCAACGCGTTCGGTCGCGGCTTCCAGGCGGCCGCGCTGAAGCCGGCGGACTTCTTCAATGACGACGACGTGCTGTACCTGATGGAAGACATGGCAACCGGGGAAATTCGCCTCAGCATCCTGTGGGAATGGCTGCACAAGAACGCGCGCTTCACCGACGATGATCCGGAGACTGGAATTAGCGCGGGAGACGCGCTCACGCCCAGGTTGTTCGAGCGGCTGCTCGCCGAAGAGTATGACAAGCTCACGAAGGCAACGGACCGTGACGTCCACGATGATTCGAAACGCACGACGCTCCCGATCGCGCGCAAGATCGTCGACCGCTATGTGACGAGCCCCATCAAGGCGCCGTGGTACGTGGACCTCCTGAACCTCAACATCGACAATCACGACCTTGGCCGCGCGCGCGCGCGGATAGACGGCTACATGGCGTCGTTCGCGCGGGACGGGACGCGAATGACCGGCAACCCGGACTTCACCGAAGGCGGGACGGGACAATGAGCATGGACACGGAAATCGCCGAGTTTCGCGCGTGGTTCGCCAGTCCGCGTTTCGAAGGGCTCACGCGCGTCTACTCGGCGCGGGAGGTCGTGGAGCAGCGGGGGACGATCCGCGGAGACTACGGCGTGGCACGCGACGCCGCCGAGCGGTTCTACGAGCGTTTGCGCGGGCTGTTCAAGGAGGGCCGGAGCTTCACGACCTTCGGCCCGTACTCTCCCGGCCAGGCCGTCGCGATGAAGCGGATGGGGATCGACGCCATCTACCTCGGCGGATGGGCGACGAGTGCGAAGGGCTCGATCTCCGAGGATCCGGGTCCCGACCTCGCGAGCTATCCGCTCAGTCAGGTGCCGGACGAAGCCGCGCCGATCGTCCGGGCGCTGCTCACGGCCGACAAGAACCAGCGGCACGCACGCTCCCGGATGACGGAGGAACAGCGCAGGGCGGCGCCGGAGATCGACTACCGGCCCTACATCATCGCCGATGCCGACACCGGGCACGGCGGCGACGCACACGTCCGAAATCTCATCCGCCGCTTCGTCGAGGCCGGAGTTCCGGGCTACCACATCGAAGACCAGAAGCCCGGCGCCAAGAAGTGCGGGCATCAGGGAGGCAAGGTGCTCGTCTCCGAGGACGAACAGATCAAACGCCTCTCGGCAGCGCGCTTCCAGCTCGACATCATGGGAGTGCCGGGGATTCTCGTCGCACGCACCGACGCGGAGTCCGCGACGCTGCTCGACGGTCGAAGCGATGAACGCGACCAGCCGTTCATTCTGGGCGCGACGAATCTCGAGCTGCCGGCGTTCAGGGCGTGCTCGCTCGCGATCCTGAGGCGGTTCCGGAGGGCCGGCGTGGAGGAACTGAGCGGGCACGAGCTCTACTCGCTATGCGACGAAGAGTACGCCGAAGCGGATGCGTGGCTGGAGAAGACCGGACTCGCGAATGCGACCGCCGATGCCGCGTCCGCGTGTCTCGGGGGCACCACGGACGTGGACACCGCGTTCGGCAAGGTTTTCGACGCGTTCGTCGACACGTGGCAGGCGGAGGCCGGAATCGCGACGTTCGCGGAGGCGGTGGCGGCGGTCATCGATGCCCGCACGGCTGGCGGCGACCACGTCGGCATCACGAAGGACGAGTTCCTGACCTTCGCGACGAACGCGCCGCTCTACACGTTGCGACAGAAGGCCCGTTCGCTCGGCCTCGAAGTATGCTGGGATTGCGAGCACGCCAAGACGCCGGACGGATACTACCAGGTGCGCGGCGGGCTCGACTACGCGATCGTCAAATCACTCGCGGCGGCCCAGTTCGCGGACATCCTCTGGATGGAGACGAAGACCGCGGACCTCCGCGAGGCTAAGCGCTTCGCCGACGCGATCCACGCGCGGTACCCGGACAAGATGCTCGCGTACAACCTGTCCCCCTCGTTCAACTGGGACACCACGGGGATGAGCGACGACGAAATGCGGCGCGTTCCCGAAGAGCTCGGCAAACTCGGCTTCGTCTTCAACTTCATCACGTATGGCGGCCATCAAATCGACGGTCTCGCGAGCGAGGAGTTCGCGGCGTCACTGCGCCAGGAGGGAATGCTCGCACTCGCGCGGCTGCAGCGGAAGTTCCGCCTGCTCGAGTCTGGGTACCGCACGCCGCAGACGCTGATCGGCGGTCCCCGCGCCGACGCCGCACTAATGTCCATCTCGGGCCGCACCGCGAGCACGAAGGCGATGGGCCAGGGATCGACGCAGAGCCAGCACCTCGTGCAGACGGAAGTACCGCCGAAACTCCTCGAGGAGTGGCTTGACCGCTGGCGCCAGCGCCATGGTGTCGGCGGCAAGTTTACCGTGTCGCTCAAACCGAACACCGCTGGAAGCGACCTCCTCGAGCTCGCGGTGCGCTCGGCGGACGGCGCGACCACGGCAAACGTGGTCTTTGGCGCGATAAAAGACCGCCGCGGCAGCAACATCCTTTCGGTTCGCGACCAGAACAACTTCGACGTCACACTGCGCAACAAGCGGCTGATGACGCTCGCGCTGGTGTTCCTGCTTCACCGCTACAAGGCGGACTCGGTCCACTTCGTGACGCCGACCGACGACAACCGGCGCCAGGCCGAGGGGATGAAGTCGGGCGGTATCTTCAATTCGGCCAACATGGAGATCGGCTCGATCATCGTAGCCGACGTCAACAAGGCTCGGATCAGGGAGCTTGCGGGGCCGGACAGGACTGCGCTCGACGCGTTGATCGGGGGTGAAGCGTTGCGCGGCTAGACCCCAGCTTCGAGTGCTACCAAGAGTGAGCGTTGCTCACGCGTGAGCAACGCTCCTCCTATCCGTCCACTCCCGGTTCGCGTACCTTCGCTGTCACCTTGTCCAGGTTCGACGCGGAGCCACAATGCCAGAAACCCCACTCTTCACCAAGGAGACAGGCATGAAGCTCCGAATCGGGTTCGCTCTACTCTCGGCCGGGCTCGCGCTGCCCGCGATCGCCAGCGCGCAGACCCCGCCAGCCACCCAAGGAGTCCTCACGATCTTCCGCGAGACCGTGAAACCCGGGAAGGACGCCGCGCACACCAAGTCGGAGACCGCCTGGTCGCGCGCGGTGGAAATGGCCAAGTCCCAGAGCCACTTCGTCGCGATGACCGCGATGACCGGACCCAACGAAGTATGGTTCGTGTCGGGCTACGGCTCCCTCGCCGAAATGCAGAAAGTGAACGAGGCGAACGCCGCAGTCACGGCAGTGAACGAGAAGTACGGTGCGGCCGAGTCGGACTACCTGCAGGACGGCCGGCAGATCAACCTCATCTCGCGTCCGGACCTCAGCTACTCCACCGGAAGGCCGATCTGGGAGATGCGGTTCCTCACGGCCCAGCGCATCCTCGTGAGACCGGGCCACACCGCCGAGTTCGTGGAGGCCCGGACCGCGATCAAGGCAGCGCACGAAAAGGCCAAGCTGTCCGACGGATACGCCATCTATCAGGTCACGAGCGGCATGCCCGGGGGCACGTACTACCTCTTCTCCGCCCGGAAGTCGCTCGCCGAGCTTGATGACAACACCAAGACTCACAGCGATCCCGCGTATCAGGCGGCACTCGGCCCGGACTGGGTCAAGCGGAATGACGCGCTCGTTCAGGGGTACATGGCGTCGACGGAATCGGACATCTTCGCGATGAGTCCCGCGATGAGCAGCGCGCCGGCGGAGTGGATCAAGGCCGATGCGTACTGGAAGCCCAAGGCGCCGGCGAAGAAGGCGCCGTAGCCGGTTCGGGCTCGCTCGACGAGTCAAGTGGCCGCCCCGGAACACCGGGGCGACCGCTTGGTTTTGTGCCTCGTGACGACGGCCGCCTCAGTTGTTCGGAGGCTTCACTCCTGCGTTCGGGACTTCGGCCTGCTCGATGATGTCAAACCACGTGGTGTGACCAACCGGCTGGACGTCAACGGCCGGCATAGGTCGTCGGGCATTTGGAACGGGAAGGCCAAACTGCAGAGGCCACGCGGCCGTCGTCACCGGAACGTGCTGGCCATTGAAAACGACGTAGTCAATGGCGAGCCCGGCCGAGTTCCCCCCTTTGTATTCGAACTTCGAGCCTTTCGGATCGGTGATCTTCAGATACACATCTGTGCCGCGCGGCAGTATGAGGGCATCGGTGCGACGAGAGGAGCCGTAGGGCACGGTCATGTCGACGTTCAGTTGCGCATGAAAATGTTTGCCGGACTGAATACCCTTCACGGTGATCGGCTCCATCAGCACGGTCTGCATCCGGCTGCCCGACAGGATCACGCGGGAGCTGAGGGTCGCCGCCGACGCAGACGGGGAAGCGGTGTGTGCGGCGGCGCGTTTCCGGAACTCGGCGACCGACATCGAATAGGGACAGCCGCACTGCGTGGCAAAACTGACCGGCGAATTGGCCGCCAGCAGTACCGCGCCCACGGCCGGCCACGGGATGGTCCGGGACATTATCTGCGAGAACAGTTGACCGCTGGGGTCCTCACCGATGTGCTCGGTGACAATCTGGAGATTGAAGACGCCGCCATTGGTTCTCTCGCCCCCTGCCGCCGCGAGCGTGACCGTTATCGGGATTTCGGTGCCGGCGGGGATCAGCTCGACGCGGCCTCCCAGTCCTTCGCCGGCCGTCGGGCTGATTACGGAGGCGGTTCTGGTCGACGGGTTGAGTCCTGGGCTGTACTCGCCCTCGAGTGCATTGTCCAATCGCCCGCGCACGGTGATGGAAAAGCCGAAAGTCCCGGAACTTGGCATGGCAGGCGCGATCACCGGCTGGAGCAGCGTGACGTGAACCGGCTGATTTGAGACAAGCACCGCCGTCGCCGGGAGGCGAGTCGGGTCGGTGTCCCAGCGGTCGTGGTAGAAATGGAGCTCGTTCACGTCGCTGTAATTCACGGTGAAATACGGGCAGTCGGTGAGGGGAGGCGACGCCCGGCGGTCCCGCTCGCACAGCTTCGTGAACGCGTCGGTGGCACTCATGCACGCTTCGTAGGCGCGGCGCTCCGACGATTTCTCGACCCAGTTGTGCGTGTTGAAACACTTGGCCCAGGCATTCTCGTGCTCACCGGCAAGACGCGTGGCGCCGTCCGCGTTGCAGTACGCCTCCTCCGGGCCGTGAAACCGGGCACAGTGTGCCCGCAAGGCACCGGAAGCTTCACCGAGCGCGAGGCGTATGTTGGTCCATCGCGATGCGTCGGGCGTCATGCCCGCGAGGCGCAACATGAAGCCTGCGCGATCGCGCCCGAGAACGTTTGCGCCCATTGACTGCGTTGCCATGCGCTGACGGATGAGCTCACTCAATTCATCCTGTTTGGCGGCGCAGAAGTTACATGCCCGCGTCTCGCCGTTGAGCCGATCCTCGAGATGGTCGAGCAAAGAACCCATTTGTCTGAGCGTCGCCGTGCTGGTGACTGCCATGCCCGCCAGCGATTGCTTCCTTATGTCGTCATTCGGAAGCGCCTGTTGACTTTGCAGGTCGGCGTCCAGAGCACCGATCTTCCTTACCTCCGGCTCGGCGTTGAGCGCTTTCTGCGCCGCAGTCTGGGCGAGAAGAGCGAGAGGGGAGGTTGCGAGCAGCACGGCGAATGTGAATGCGCGGCGCATATGAGATCCTCGAAAGGGACCGTGCCGACTCACCTGCGACTCGGAGGCAATCGTCGGCTGGCTCAAGACATAGGTCGATCGGTGAGCAATTGCAATGTCAGCGGATCGACCCTGTCCCTGGCCACTCACGCAAGACACCCACGCCGCAATCACTTCACGGCATGGGTGTCTTCCCGTCCGAACACTGCGCAACAGGATCCGCTACACGACCGCGACCTTGACGTTGTGAACCGGCGGGAGCGAATCGAACAGGCATGTCCACGCCTCACCGCCCTCGCGCCCCATCCACACCTGGCCGGTGGTCGTGCCGAAATAGAGTGCAGGGATCTTGAGTTCGTCGATATCCATCGCATCTCGCTGAACCGTGAAGAAGCTCTCCTTGTTCGGCAGCCCTTTGGCGAGCCGGCTCCATGAGTTGCCGCCGTTCTCGCTCCGCCACACCGCGGGCGCTCCACCGGGGCACGTCCTCGTGGGCGCCTCGAGCGGCAACACGTACACGACGTCGGGGTCGTTCGGGTGCACGACGATCGGGAATCCGAAATCGGACGGCAATCCCTTCGCGATCGAGCGCCACGTCTTGCCGTGGTCGTCGCTGCGCAGCACGCCGATGCCGGGGCGATCGTCCCAGCCGCCGTGGTTCTGGATGTAGAGACGGCCCGGCGCGGCCTTATGCGAGACGATCTTGTGCACGCACTGGCCGAACTCGGGATACGGATCGGGCACGAATCCCGCACCGATTCCCTTGTTCGACGCGTTGAAGGTGACACCGCCGTCTTCGCTCAGGTAATGCCCGCCGGTGGAGATGCCAATGTGGACGCGATTGCCGTCGCGGACGATCGTGTGCATGCAAAGTCCGCCGGCGCCCGGCTGCCACTTGCGCGAGTGCTCGTGGTTGCTGATGCCCGGCACCATCTCCCACGAATCGCCGCCGTCGTGGCTCTTGAAGAGCGAGGCGGGCTCGACACCGCACCAGAGCTCGTTCTTCCCGGGGCCCGGCTCCAGCGACCAGATATTGGCGAGTGCCCGGCCGTCTTCCTTCGGGAACGCCGGAGCGGACTTCGTCTCCTTGAAGGTCTTCCCGAGGTCGTTCGAGCGGAGGATCTTCATGCCGAAGAATGGGTTGCAACTCGAGGCGTAGATGCGCGGTTTCGAGCCTCGCGTGTCGACGAGTGTCGTGTACACCGCCACGCCCTTTCCGAACGGCCCGCGCAGCGTCCACTTGCCGCGCGTCTTGCCGGACTCCGCCACGAAGAGTCCCTTGCGTGTTCCGATGGTGAGGATCACCCGCTCCGCCATGGTCAGCCTCCGGAAACTGCGGGCATGATCGTCACCGCGTCGCCTGGTGCGAGCGGCGTGTCGAGCCCGTTGAGATCGCGAATGTGGTCTTCGTTGACGAACACTCCGATGTGCCGGCGCACGGCGCCGGTCTCGTCGCAGATGTTGATGTAGAGCGAAGGGTACCGGCGCTGCAGCTCCTCGAGCGCCGATCCGACCGTGACGCCGGCGATCTTGAGCGTGCGCGCGCCACCGCTGTACTGCGTCAGCAGGCTCGGGATGAGGAATTCGACGGCTGTGGCGGCGAGCATGGGGTCGGCGAATATACATCATCCCGGCGGCGCCGGCACCCCCTTCTTTCGGCCTCCGAACTAACCCCTCGCCACGTCGTTGGCGAGCAGCGCGTTCGTCATCAAGGTTGCCTCGCTCCGGCGGGTGCGCCGGTTCCCATCGCAACAGGATGGTCGAGGGCGTCCAGGTGCTGTGCTCGCAGAACCTTCCGTCCATCTGCCGATAGCAAGTAGGCCACGAACCTCTCCGCGAGCGCGCGATTTTCGGCCTGCACCGGAATCGTCAGCGCGAACAGGATCGGCGCGCCGCGTATGGTCAGTGTATCGCCGGGATGCCTGCCGATCACGCGCGTCGTGGCGTGCGAGTACGCGGCGCTGTCGGCGAGACTGCCAAGGTCGATCTCGTCGGGAAGCTTCACGAACCTGAGGCCGCCGTTCTCGGCCAGATTCTGGTAGGTCCAGATGTAATCGAGCTCGTGCGTCTGCAGGAGCGCGATCTGATCGGCCTCGCGCGGACGGACGTTTCGCTCGGGCGCCGCCGCGAGCAGCCGCGCGAAGAGCCCGGGCTCGTGATAGTGCTGCTCGGCGAGCTGCATCGTGAGCAGCGTGCGATATCCGGATGGATCCATATTCTGATCGGAACGTCCGACCTCGACACCAGACTGCGTGATCACCGTGCGCCAATTCTCGGTGTTGATCGTGCCGGCACCGCGCGATCCCTCGGTGTAGGCGAGCACGATGCGGTCGCGCGCGAAGAGCGTGTACCAGCGCACGTACCGCGGCATCAGGAGTTGCGGGAAAACCTCCGGATCTGCGAGAAGCACCACGTCCGGCGACCGATGAAGCTCGGTCAGGCGGCGTGCTATCTCGAGACTGGAGCCTGGTTCCATCTCGTATTTCGCGCCAGTGCGAACCGCGAAGCTGTCGAGCACCGCGCGCATGGGCCGGGTGATCGACGCGGCGTTCATGACCGATAGGATGCGGGGCGTGGTGGCCGACCATGCGGTGCGGCCGGAGCCCTCGTCCCAGCTGAAGGCCGATGCGACGCCAACAACTGCGAAGACAATGACGAGGGAGCGCCACGCCGCCGTGAGCTTCATGCGTCGAATCAGCACAAATGCACCGCGGTCGCCTTGAAGGTGAAGAAGACCGTGTCACCCACGCCGAGAGCGAGCTCGTCCGCTGAGTAGGTGGTGAGCGCCGCGACCAGGCGCGCGCCATCGACATCGAGAGTGACGCGCCAGAGCGGTCCGACCGACGCGATCTCACGTATACGGCCCTGGAACTGGTTTCGCGCGGAACTCGGCGCCGGCGTGGTTCGGGCGACCAGGATTTCCTCCGCGCGAATGATCGCGTGACACGGCCCCGCAGTCGTGGCGCCGGCCACGTGAATCGAGAGCGGCCCACTCCGGAAGACCGGTTCTCCGTTCTCCGTCGACAGTTCGCCCGCGAAGACGTTCTCCGCGCCAAGGAACTCGGCGACGTACGACGTCTTGGGGCGCCGGAAGACTTCGGCCGGCTCGCCGCTCTGCAGCACGCGGCCTGCGTCGAGCAGAATCACGACATCGCCGAGCGATCCGGTTTCCGCGAAGTCGTGGGTCACGTGCAGAGTCGTGAGTCCCCACTCGCGATGGATCGCGCGGACTTCGCGGCGCGCGGCGGCCCGGCGTTGCGGGTCGAGCGCGGAGAACGGCTCGTCGAGGAGCAGCAGGCTGGGACGGCGCGCCAGGGCCCTCGCGAGCGCGACGAGCTGGCGTTCGCCCCCGCTCAGCGACCGCACGGATCGCGAGTACAGCTCGTGGATGCCGAATCGCCTCGCAACGGCGTTCGCGATCGCCGCGTCGGCCGATCCATACGTGACGTTCTTTTCAACGGAAAGATGCGGAAAAAGGAAGCCGAGCTGGTACACAAGCCCAATCCTGCGGGCGTCGGCCGGCTCCCTTGTCGCGTCTCGCCCGTCGAGCATAAGCTGGCCACCGGTCTGCGGCACGAGTCCTGAGATGACCTCGAGCAGCGTCGTCTTGCCACTTCCCGTCGGTCCGATCACGACGCCGTACGCGCCGCGCGGCACTTCGAACGAAATATCCTCGAGCGCGAAGGCGCCGACCCGCGCACGCATGCCATTGGCGGATATCATGCGGCCTCCGACTCTTGGCCCATCCGCAACGCGCGCAGCGCCGTCAGCGGAATGAGCGAGAGCAGCACCAGCGCTGCCGCCACCGGAAGCGCCTCGCTGAGTCCGAAGCCGGTGAAGCGATCGTAGCTGAGCACGCTCACGACCTTGGGATTGTACGCGAGAATCACGATAGCCCCGAACTCGCTGACGGCGCGCGCCCACGTCACGACTCCCGCGGCGATCAATCCGCGCGCGGAGAGCGGCAGGGTCACGCGCCGAAACGCGCTCCACGGCGAATCGCCCAGCGTGCGCGCGACTCCTTCGAGGCGGACGTCCACGCGGGAGAACGCCTCGCGGGCGCCGCTCACGAACAGCGGCGCCGAGACGAAGAGCATCGCCGCGATGATACCGAGCGGGGTGCCGACGATCCGCAGTCCGAGCGAGAGCAGGGAACCGCCGACGGCGCTTCCGCGGCCCAGGAAGAGCAGGAGCGCGATACCGGCGACCGGATGCGGGATGAGCAGGGGAAGGTCGAGCACCGCCGCGATGAGCGCGCGGCCACGAAAGGCACGCCGGGCAAGGAGCCATGCCAGCGGCGCCCCACCGAGTGCGCCGAGGACGGTCGCGGCGGTAGCGGTCATGGCGGTGAGCGCGAGCGACTGGCGCAGTTCGGCGTCGGTCCAGAGCCGCGATGCTCCCTGCGGGCCGGCCGCTGCTACAAGGCGCACGACCGGAAGGACGAGAAAGAGCAGCAGAAGCGAGCTCGAGATCGCCGCAACCAGTCGCGCGACGTCGCCCGAACGCTTAGAAGATCGCACGCGCGGTAATCAGGTCGGCCATTGCCAATGATTCTACCATGGGCGAAGCTGCGGCGCCCCGGCCATTTCCCGGGAGGCCGGAAAACGAAGCGGGGCCGTGCTGATCACGGCCCCGCTTGGTCCATCAAGCATCCCGTCCCTATTTCTTCGGATCCAGCGCCTCGCCGATCCGATGTTCCGCATTCTCGAGGTGCATCCGTGTCTCGCGATCGCCGGCCTTGCCGATTGCCGCGTGGATCTCGGCTTTCAGCGCCGCCAGCTGTCCACGCACCTGGGACCTTGCATCCTCGGACAACGGTGTGGGAAGTGCGCTTGCCGGCACTCCAGCAGGCGGAGCGGCGGCCGGCGGCGGATTGACCTTCCGGTCCATCGTCGTGATGTAGTTCATCTGCAGTTCGCGACGATACGGATCGATCTTGACGCCCGATCCCGAAAGCTCCGACCAGATGCCCTTTCGAACGTCGTCGAGCATGTCGAGCAGCGTGTACGCATCACCGGCGTTTTTCGCGAGCGCCTCGCCTTCGAGGAGCCGGTTCATGCGCGAATCCTGCAGCACCGCGGACAGCACACGATTCTGCGCGTTGCCGATCCGGGTGAACATCCCGTTCGATTCGATTCGCGCGGCGATATCCGGACGAATGAGATACGTGGGGGTCTTGAAGACCTTTTCGTTGAGGAACTTCACCGCGTCCGCCTGCCGCGCGCGGGAGAGCGGCACATACACCGGACCAGGCTGGCTTCCCGACTTGTACTGCACCGTGCCGCCGCCGACGACTGTCACCGGATGCCCGGCCTCGGTCGCCCACTGACTGACCGTGCGGTCGTACAGTTCCTTCACGAGATCGTTGTCGTCCATCGGCCGAGTGCCGGTGGCGAACACATAGCCCATCACGCGCTCGATGTTCTTGAAGCCGTATCCGGTGGACTTCACCGGATCCGCGTCGCCGACCGCTTCGCTCTGCGTACCGAACCCGCCGAATGAATTGCCGGCGGAGAAGCGATACCACGGAACGCTGTCCTGCATCCGCGTCCACTGCTCGAGGGTGGCCTTCTCGTCGTTCGGAGTGCGGGCGCCGGGAATCTCCTTATAGCCCCACATGATCGAGTATTTGTCCCACGGCCCGATACGCGGAAGCATGTCCTCGAGGGCGATGTGATCCTCGGGCTGCGCCACGTAATTCATGCGCGAGTAGTCCATGATGCTGGGCGAGTGCCCCATCTTGTGTACCCACGACGCGCTTCGCACGCTGTCCGCCGGATACGTCGAACTGCCGATCTGGTCATGCTGCAGACCGATCGTGTGGCCGATCTCGTGCGCGACGCCGAACTCGATCAGCCGGCCCATCAGCGAATCGGGGAACGGAATCGTACGGGCCCGCGAATCGACCTGCGAAGCTTGGGTGAAATACCAGGCCTGCATGAGAGCGATCAGGTTCTGGAAGATCCGCGATGAGCCGTTGAGGATCTCGCCGGTTCGCGGGTCGCTCACGTGCGGCCCGACGGAGTTCTCGACGGTCGAGGCGAGCCAGCGCACCATCGTGTGCCGGACGTCCTCTGACGACCAGTCGGGATCGTTCTTTGGCACCTCTCCAGCAATGATCCCTTCCTTGAATCCGGCCGCTTCGAATGCAGGCTGCCAATCGAGGATCGCCTTGCGAATCCATGGCTTCCACTGCTCGGGCGTCGCTGGATCCACGTAGTACACGATCGGTTTCTTCGGATAGCAGAGATTTCCCTCGCGACGGTCCGAGCACTCGAGGCGGAACCGCGTGACGAACTCGTGCGTCGCAGCGCGCTGTTCGCTCGTGCCGAAGTCAACCGTGCGGTTCGAGAAGAACCCGATCCGCTCGTCCGCCTTGCGCGTTCGCATCGGCTGTTCGGGCAACCGCACGAGACTCCAGTGTGCCACCACGCTCTCCGCAAGCTGCGGTCCCCCGCCTGCTGCCGGAGCCGCCGCACCCCGCCCACCCGCGGGGGCGGCGACTCCCGTCTGCGTCGCTTCGATCTCGACGTTGTCCGGGAACGCGCTGACACGCTCGATGTACGAACGCGTGGCGTCTATCGTGCCGCGAATCGCCGCGATTTCGGGAATCGCGGTGGTGAAGAGCCGGGTGACGTCGATGACCGCCGAGCTGTCGGGGCCGTACGCGTCCACGTTGAACACGGCGATAACCGGCCCATTGTTTGCGCCTGCGACGGCCTTGTAGACCGCGAGCGAACTGTCCGCGGTGATCGCGAACGAAATCGACCGGAGCACGATGCGATTGCCGTGGCGCTCCCAGTGCAGGGCACGCTCGCCGAACTCGTCACCGGCGTAGTTGCCGAATCCACCGCCCGTCGGAGTCGGATTCGACGCCGCGGCGCGCGTGAATCGGCCGACGATCAGCATGTCCTTGTCGAGCTCACGGGCCGGAATCTCGAAGTAAAGCCGGTCGTTCAGTTGATGCACAGCGAAAAGCCCGCGGCGTGTCCTGGCCTCCGCCGTGATGACGCGGTTGTATGGTCGCGGACGCGCTAGATCGGAAGAGCGTCGTGTAGGGAAAGAGTGTAGATCTCGGTGGTCGCCG
>OCZT010000271.1_pt1 | contig 49692 bp, 38 predicted proteins | sample 1539031 | NCBI WGS metagenome assembly OCZT01 (sample SAMEA3539308, study PRJEB22396) | soil metagenome | biome: tundra; feature: field; material: soil | place: USA | collected 2010-05 | depth 0.15 m
TATATATATATATATATATATATATATATATTTGCTCACATATACTAAGATGCCTATCCCAATCAATCTGCAAGATGTTTAGTCAGATTCATTTAATAAATGAATGAATTTCTTCTCAATAAGTGCTTAAGAAGTGGCTGTTCTAAGGCTGATTCCAAATTATATTACTATATTGTTTGCATTCAGAGTCATTGCTTTAGACCGTTATCTGATATTTTTTTGGATTTCGGTTTCAAAGGGATCAAAATTCAAATAAGAGGTTAAAAAATATGACTGAAATAGGAATTGTTGCAATCGGCGGCTATAACGAGATGGGCCGCAATATGACGGCAGTTGTCGTAGGTGAAGACGTCATTATTCTAGACATGGGACTTCGGCTTGATAGAGTCCAGATTCACGAAGATGTCGAAATTGACAAAATGCATTCTCTCGAACTGATCGAAATGGGTGCAATTCCTGATGATACTATCATGAAAGAAATCAATGGAACTGTTCGAGCAATTGTGTGCACTCACGGGCATCTTGATCATGTAGGGGCGATTCCAAAACTTGCTCATAGGTACAATGCTCCCATTTTGGCTACCCCATATACTGCAGTTATTATAAAACAACAAATCGAAGCTGAGCGAAAGTTTGAGGTTTGCAATAGGGTTATTTCTCTCAATGCGGGTGGGACTTACCAGGTCACAAACGAAATCTCCATAGAATTCATCTGCGTTCAGCACAGTATTATAGACTGTGTTATTGCAGCTATTCACACTCCAGTTGGAGCAGTCCTTTATGCCTGCGACTTCAAACTGGATAGGACTCCAACAATTGGTAGTGCTCCGGATTTCGAACGCATCAAATCTCTTGGAAAGGAGGGAGTGATTACAATGATTGTAGAGAGCACAAATGCCGGACGTTCAGGAAAAACTCCTTCAGAACAAATTGCAAAGGATATGGTAAGGGACGTACTTCTCGGAACAGAAGAAGCTAATGTAGGGATGATAATTACAACCTTTGCTTCTCATATTGCCAGGCTGAAAGCTATTATTGAAGCAGCTGAGGAAATGGGTAGAATTCCTGTACTTATGGGGCGTTCGATGGAGCGCTATTTTGGAGCTGCAAAAGAAGTTGGCTATCTTGAGTTACCTTCAAATGTAGAGATCTACGGCCTTAGGAAAGACATAGATCGTGCCTTCAAACGCATCATGCAGGAGGGGAAAAATAAGTACCTCCCAATCGTTACCGGTCACCAGGGGGAACCAGGTTCAATCCTTGTACGCGTTGCGAATGGGGAAACTCCCTATGCAATAGAACCAGGAGACAGGGTAATTTTCTCTGCAAACGTAATCCCAAGCCCGATGACTCAGGCAAACCGCTATGCTCTTGAAACCAAACTCAGAATGAGAGGTGCCAGGATATATGACAATGTGCATGTATCAGGGCATGCATATAGGGAAGATCACTGGGAGCTTCTGAGAATGGTGAATCCGGAACATGTAATCCCTGCCCATGGTGATCTGGAGATGCATGGGCACTACATAGAGTTGGCTGAAGACGCTGGGTATGTACTAGGAAGTACAGTACATCTTCTAAGAAACGGTGAAGTGCTATATATCGAAGAATAATTGCATAAGAAGTATATTCCTATCCCTGTGATGTATATGACGCTGACTGATGAGATCAGAAAAAGAAGCATCCATGTAGATGCCGCAATTGATGAGCTACTTCCGATAACTCATCCAGAAGAACTTTACAAAGCCTCCCGCTACTTGGTGGATGCTGGGGGAAAACGTCTCCGGCCAGCAGTACTTATTTTGGCAGCTGAAGCTGTAGGGTCAAATTTGAAATATGTTTTACCGACTGCAGTAGCCGTGGAACTTGTACATAATTTCACCTTGATCCATGATGACATAATGGACAAAGACGATATCCGTAGGGGAATGCCTGCGGTTCATAAAATATGGGGTGAAGCAGGTGCGATTCTTGCAGGAGACACCCTTTATTCAAGAGCTTTCCAGATCATGTCAAAGGTTGAAAATGAACCTTTAAGGATTTTGAAATGCATTGATATCCTCTCAAAGACCTGTACTGAAATCTGCGAAGGCCAATGGCTTGATATTGAATTTGAGAATAGAGACCGGGTTACAGAATGCGAATATATTGAGATGGTGGAAAAAAAGACATCAGTTCTTTACGCAGCTGCAGCCAAGATCGGAGCTCTTTTAGGAGGAGCTTCTGATGAAGTTGCAGAGGCATTATCCGAGTATGGACGCCTGATAGGGATCGGCTTCCAGATGTATGATGACGTTCTGGACATGATCACTCCACAGGAAGTGCTCGGAAAAGTAAGAGGTAGCGACCTTATGGAAGGGAAGCATACTCTTATTGTAATTGACGCATTCGAGAAAGGTGTAAAACTAGACATATTCGGCAAAGGAAAAGCTACTCTGGAAGAAACGAATGAAACTGTCAGGATTCTAACAGAGTGCGGATCCATTGATTACGTAAAGAATCTTGCAATTTCATACATTAACGAGGGCAAATCAAAACTAGATGCTCTGGAAGACTGCCCTGAAAAAGAGATTCTCCTCCAGATCGCAGACTACATGATTACAAGGGAGTATTAAAATAGGGAACTCTCAAATAACCAGAGCTTTCAAAGAATACGGGGTTAATTTGGGCTTCATATCCCTTGTTTCAACAAATTTTTTCTAACTATTTCCCTCATTCGTATTCATGATCAAAATGTTTGACTCAATGCCTTATGAATGAGATTTCTGCTACAGTGCCAAAACATCTGGAAGTTCAAATATCTTAAAAATTCACATGTGTGTCATTAAGGCAATCTGCATCTTCAAACATTTTTCCAGAACATTATATCCCATTCTCTGAGACGTAAACTCGCCAATAGGTAAGAAAGTAAGCTTAAAAACTGCCAATAAGACTTATGAGTATAGAACTTCTGGTTTGGATATGGAGTTTTAAAAATGCCGTAGTGAAATTTATCAGTCTGCTCAGACAGTACATTACCAACTGGCTCATATACTCAGTAAAATTTCCCCAATTTTCACGATTTTTGCAAAAAAGTAATGTTAAAAATTTATCTTTTTCTGGCTTAGCATTCATCCCAATTCTCAGTTATCAAAAGAATTAAAAAAATCACTTGAAATTATATTAAGGGCGATGAATAATCTTCCATTTTCCATGGATTTAAATTACTCCTTCCATGATCCGTGGAAAAGCAAGAGTATTTTGAATTATGCTGAAAAAGGAGGAAATGTTTTTGATGCGAGTTTAAACTTATAAAACTTGAGCATCAGTGAAACTTCTAGGGCGAAAAAGCAAACTAGATCTTTTCAAACCTTACAGGTCTGATAAACTTGATTAAAGCCTCTATACTGCTACTCGACTCTATCTAGAAATCGAATAAATAGATTTTGAGGGGGGAAAAGCTATCATCAAAGGCTTTATTAAGAGACGTCAGACCAAAAAGGGGTATCTGCTGTGCTCAGCTATGAAAATAGAGCGGGAATCTCAGCTTAGGTGGGACTGATAGAAATGGAAGCAATTAAAATTGATGGAGATCAAAAACTATTTTGCTTCAACCCGATTCTGGGATATTTTATGAAGATGCACTTTGAATTTACATTGAGAATAGATACTTCTATCTCATCAAGTAGGACGTGTTTGAATACTTTGGAGAATCAAAGGAGATACTCTATGAAAACGTGAAACTGGCTATGATCAGAATAGCCGTAATAATCCAGTTAGGTCTATGAACTAAAAGTTTATAGTCCTAAACATATATCTTATATATATGAATAATTCTGTTGATGATGTTCATCGTATTGACACTGGCTATTTAACTGCAAGAAAGAGATTGGAAGATGCGGACATTGGAGAAGAAAACAAAGTGCTGATTGAAAATTTTTCAATTGCTCTCCGAAGGGAAGGAACAGCAAAAATAACAATCACATGGTATCTGGATTATACAACCCGAATGGTCGAGCAACTTCATAAATTAGGATTCAATGAGATCTTGAATAAGCTAGATCCGAATACCTTTGATAAGTTGCTTATTTTTTTTGAGGATGAAAGGAAATTATCTCCCGGCACTATCAGAAATTATAAAAAATTGATCAAAAAATTTTTCAGATGGTCCACAGGTGGTAACCCTCCTAAATGGGTCATGGATCTCAAGCTAAAAACAATTGAAAGCTCTGTACAACCCTCTGACATACTGAGCAAAGATGAGTTCACCCAGCTTCTTGAAGGATGCAGACATCCACGGGATAAAGCAATCATCGCAGTTCTTGCAGATGGCGGAATGAGAGTCGGAGCTCTGGTATCCTGTAGGGTTAAAAATGTGGAGTTTAACCAATATGGAGCAATGATTTACCTTTCAAAAACGGGAGTTAATAAAACTACACCGGCAAAGGGACTACCACTTACTTGGAGTGCAGGATATTTGAATCAGTGGCTTGCCGTTCATCCCTTCTACGAAGATCCAGAAGCTCCCTTATGGATTACCCTTAACAAAAATAAAGAATCTCTAAGTTATGCAAATGTTAGAAAAATGATACAAATTACAGCCAAAAAAGCAGGCATCAAGAAAAGTATACATCCCCATTTGCTACGACATACAGCTATCACAAATTGGATTTTAGATGGTCTTAACGAGCAGGAAATTAAGCATAGGGCAGGATGGAGTCGTGGTAGTACTCAAATGTTCAAAATTTATGCAAATTTCACGGAGAAGGAAATCAACAATAGTATTTTTGAGAAATATGGGCTCAAAACAGAAGACAAAAGACACGTTACACTTAAAAGGTGTCCACGGTGCAATAATGTGCTAAAATCAGACGACAAATTTTGTAGCCAATGTGCACTGGTTCTCGATCAAGCAACAGCCCAAAAACTAGAAAAAGACAAAGAAAAACTAGATTTTTCGTTCTTAGAGGTTTCCAGTGTCGATCCAACGATTTTGGAGAAAATAGCCATTGAAGTCAAAAAGCTCCTAAACAGGTAAATAATTATGCAGTTTATCAAAAGTTCTGCGAAATCTGATTGCCTCTATATCCTTTTTCTGTTGCTATAAAAAGCAGGATATAGAGTCAATGTTTATGCTGACAATGTTTATGTATGTGCTTTGGATGACCAACCATTTTCAAACTTGTGCTTTCATTGAAAACCTTCAACCACCGTTTATCGAAGAATCACCTATATAAATAACAGTACCCTCTTTAATAAATCATAACTAAAGGATCATTACGAGCTGTGGGGGGGGGTTGCAATATTGTCAATGTCTGATGCCAGAACGCCTTTTTTTCCTACTAATATCCTGTGTGTTTTCCCATTAAGCTGCTCAATTAGAATCAAAATTTTTATTCTTTTAGATCGTTGTTCCTTAAGAATTAGAGATTGTTAGCTACTATTTTGATCCTAATTTCATAGAAGTAATTCCAAAAGCTGTTAAGGTTCTGGATGTTTTTGGGCTTGAGATTGGGAAGTATCTTTGGAACTGAGCTATTGCAAGGTGGAAGGGAACAGGTACTGCAATGTCAATGAAGATTTTGATATCAGGGAGATGATGCAGTGCTTTCGGGATGGTCAACACTTTGCCAGAATCCGTTACACGAATATGCTCCTGACATCCTAAAGAGGCTGAATCTACATGCCAATATAAGGACTGTAAATCCCTTTCCTGGAGTAATTGACATTACCGGAAGAAGCGATTCGATTTTATTATTATTTAGGAAAACACTGAACGGCTGTACTCGGGGATTGAGATAATATGACCTAGAGATATCCTGGATAAAAAGTGTTGTCACTCGGAGGGGGGCTAAGAGAATTGCAAAATGTGACCATAACCCGCAAAACAAATCCAAAATAAATTGACTATTGTTTACAAATCCAACGTCATAAATTTGATAAGCTTTTTTGATGTTTGCAAGTGGAACTCCAGTTATGATGACGTGGAGTATAGTGATATGGTGGTGGATTCATTGGTTTACAGCTTTATGATGCACCCTGAAATATTTAAAATCTCCTCACTGTTATCAGATCTGGTAACAGATATTCCACGATATATTGATAAAAATTTATTATTTGTATTCAAACCTGTGCTGAAAAATGTTTACAAGGTCCAAGACTTCATTAGAAGCCAGTGGTGAGTTCAAAATCACCACATCTATATAAAAGTGTCAATTTGCAAAATTGACGCTTTAAATGAACTATAAGGCTATAATTTTATAAATTGTTTAAACGACATACGATACATCAGAAGAAGAAGGTGAAAAGATCGATTTAAAACTGGAAACCATAATAAAGTTCAAAGAACTTTATAAGAATTTCTCTAAATTGATAGAGTACCGAATCAAGTCTGGCAATATATATGAACAGGCACAAGCCAGATTGATCTAAAGTGTTGCAGTTAGTGATTCACAAGTGTATGATTGCTTGGAGGCGTCCAGCACTTGCAAAATCGTTTCTGAAGAACCACTTCCTAAACAAATAAGTAATAATAGTCCATGTTTATAATGAACGTTATAACACAAATAACTTTCTTTTTCAACTTGCCTATCTGTGAGTTGACTTATAGCTTAGAAACCTTGAATTCAATATTGGAGGGTTTTCATGCCTTTTAATTTTGAGGCTCTCCGAGTCACTGAAACTTTGCCCATCGCTGTGAAACGTGTTGTGATTTCCATTCCTCTCAAGAAGCCTAAATCTGGTGTGGAATTTTTCAGGATTAGGCCGGGGTCAGAATGGCAGTTTAACACCTACCTGCTGGATTTAGGTGGGAAAGGTGATGGTGAAGGAAAATTTCTTCTCAAGCCGTCTTTATACCCTGAGGTGGTCGAGACTAAAAAGTTGAAACTGGTCACCATTTACACCGGTATTACCTACGGTTCCGGTGAAATCTTTCTCTCAGAAATCGCCCAACCTGATGCGGAAGGCAAAGACAACGAGTACAACCGTACCAGAAGGTTAGCTTACACAAAGGCAGAAACCCATTGGGTAAAGCTTCAAACAAATGACTCAATAGGGGCTTAAGATACGGTTTTTCCAATGAGTATACTTCCGGATCCTGAATGGCCTGAGGAACCGGAGAATATGGTAAAAGCGCTAGAGGTAGCTTTCAAAGACAAGTTCATCGATGACCACACCCATCACAATTTGAAGAAACTCAGAGGGGAGCTTTGAATGCTCCCTCCAATTTTTGATCACGTCTACATTGTGGACTTCGAATTTATCGCAAAACCTAGTGAACATCCAATACCGGTTTGTGTTGTTTCCCATGAAATAAATTCTGGCGAAACTAAAAGACTGTGGCTTTTTGAAGAAAGTGATCCACAGCCACCTTACTCAATAAGTGAAAATGACTTATTTATTACTCATATGAGTTCAGCAGAGTGGGGATGTCACTTGGCCTTAAACTGGCCCTTACCATTCAATGTAATTGATACGTTCGTAGAGTACAGATGTTGTTCTAATCATTCTTATGAAAGGAGAGGCGCAAACCTACTGGATGCCTGTAAAGCTTTTGATATAGAGATTATTAACAAAGTGGAAAAAGAAGCTGCAGGAGATCGTATTTTAGCTGGTGCTCCTTACTCTAAGGAAGATCAAAAATATATTATGCGTTATTGCGAATTTGACGTGCGTGAAACAGCAGAGTTATTCAAACGGATGATTATGGTCCCTGATTTCAACATATCAACTTCTCTTTATCGGGGGGGTATATGAAATATGTGGCAGAAATCGAATATTACGGTATGCCAATTGATACCGATCTACTTAACGAGTTACAAGAAAACTGGGAAAAAATAAAATTCAAATTAATACAAGATATTGACAAATTTGGAATCTACGAAGGAACCAGTTTTAAGATGAATAATTTTGAGAGATTTATTCAAGTCAATGATTGGATGTGGCCGAGAACTGATAACGGTATGCTAAAAACAGATAAGGAAACTTTTAAGGAAATGGCAGAAATACATCCTGAAATGGGGCCTTTGAAGGAATTAAAAGCTCTTATCGGTGGGCTAAACTTTAAGTCTATCATGGCTGGTTCAGATGGCAGAAGTCGAACCTTAATCTCTCCCTTTTGGACTAAGACTGGTAGAAATGCTCTTAAGGATGACGAGGTGAAAAAGAGTAGAGGAGAGTTAAGAGTTCGGTTTATGTTTGGGCTTCCTGCTAGTTTGAGAAGTCTAATAAAATCTACTAAGGGGAAAGTACTTGCGTATATTGATTATGCGCAACAAGAATTCTTCATTGCGTCAGTTCTCTCTAAAGACCCCAATATGATTGAGGCATATAGAAGTGGGGATCCATATCTGGCTTTTGTAAAACTGGCAGGTGCAGTTCCAGCAGATGCTACAAAAGAAACGCATGGCAATGTAAGACAGCTCTTTAAATCCTGTGTGCTCGGCGTTCAGTATGGCTTGGGTGCAGAATCACTTGGTCTTAAAATTGGTAAGCCTACACTCTATGCAAAAGAACTGCTTAGTCATCACAAAAGAGTCTTCAAAAATTATTGGCGTTGGGTAGATATGACCTGGACTCAAGCCTGTTTAATGAAAAGAATCGAAACCTGCTACAAATGGAAAATGATTGTTTCAGGCTCCAGTAATAAGGAAATGTTGACCGTTCGAAATTTCCAGATTCAAGCTACTGGAGCTGAAATTATTAGAGTGGCATGCATCCTTCTCTCGGAAAACAAAATTAAAATTGTTGCTCCGGTTCACGATGCGTTGATGATTGAGTGCGACGAAAAGGCGGCAGACAAAGAGATAAAGATAGCGAAAAAGCTGATGTGTGACGCATCCGAGATCGTTTTGGGTGCAGGTAACAGATTGAAAACAGATGTCGATATTGTTCGCTATCCTGACAGATATATAGATGAGAAAGGTGCCGAAACTTGGGAGCTTATTACGCGGATACTCATGGAGATAAAACAAGAGTGAAACCCACCATAAATGAGGCTGAGAGATCCTGGACAGACTTTTCAATTTAGCTGTAGAGCCATATTAATTAGCTGTACAGCAAAATATATTTTGCCCTGTAGCTAAAATTAATTAGCTATACAGCTAAATTCAAAAGCCTTACAATATCGATTTGATTACTTATATTTCTTTAATATATCTTATTTATTTCTACTTAATATTTAAAAGTAATATCTAATGGGGGTGAGATAATGCTGGTGAATCCTAAAAATAAAATAAAGGGATCTTTCATATCTCAAATGCCTTCAGAATGGATTATAAAGTTACCTTCCAATTCAGTGGGGCATACGTACAGGATTGCTATGTATATTTGGCATTTAAAAGGAGTGAAAAAATCTAAAGACTTAGTAGTTACCCTGAAGGGTATAAACTCATTTCTCCCTATCCCTGATTGGGCTTTTCCGAAAGCATTGGACGAGTTAGAGAAATGTGAGATGATAAGAACTGTAAGACAACGGGGTAAAAGTCCCACTGTGACTGTGTTATGTGACGGTTGTTATGAAGACCCCACTTTAAGAACACATACCTAATAACCCAATGATGGCATCTGAAGGGATGGCAAAAGGTTGGGAATAGTAGGGACTCAAAATACTATATTTTTTTTTTATTGATATTGATATCAGTGATTTTTGGGGAACCTGGCCCTTATAGTCCCCTGATTTTCATATTTCAAGTATGGACTTCTAAAAAAAATCATTAATCACTCATGGCCCTAAAGGCCTTGAAGTATCGAAGACAAAGCTGGGAAATAATACCATGGTAGGTGATCCTGCCAAGTTCAGATGAAGCTGCTGCGGGTCGTCGCATAGTCACAAAAAGGAATAATATTAATCCAAGTATCAGAAAGCTTGCTAGTTACTAGACTTAATCTCAGCCCTCTAGATTGGTTTATAATTTACCTATTGTAAAAATACCTCAACTTACTAAAGAAAATGCCTTAAATAGCCCCATAAACGGTAGTTTTGCTACTATATCTATCACAAATCTGTGATGTCTAAGTATTTTGACTTTTTTGAGTTTATTCTTATTTCACGACCTTAAAACTAAAGAGTAGGAAATTTAGGCGAAATCCTATCTTAAAATCTAAGCAAGTAATATTCATCAAACGGTTTTTATTTCTTTAAATGAATAAAAATATATGAAAAATCTCGAGAACCTACCCCAAGTTATTAGGTTGCAAATTTATGGGGATTTAGTTTGTCGAATAAATGACTTAATCTGGGATAACTGATAATATTTTTATTTAAAGTTCTATGGGATATTATTCCTGATGTGAAAAAACGTCTTAGTATGGCTCAATTTAGATTAATCAAAACCCCCCATTAGTGCGTAATAGAACTAAGTAAATATTTAAGATAAGATCTACATATATCATTAACACAAAATAAAAAACGGTGCTATCAATGGCAAGGCCTACGAAATTAACTCCAGAAATAAAACAGAAAATCGGTGAAAATATTTCACTTGGACTTACTTATGCTTTCGCTGCTTCTGCAGCCGGAATTACGTATCAGACGCTAAATCAATGGCTGCAAAGGGGACAGACAGAGAAATCCGGGAAATATTATCTATTTTCACAATACATTCAAAAGCGGAATGCTGATGCGGCAAAAGCTCTTCTTGAGAAACTGAATGATGCTGCTGAAGCAGGAAACTGCCATGTTTGTATGTGGATTCTTGAACGTCGGTTTTCAGAAGACTTTGCTCGACGGGTGTATAGAAAAACGAATGTTGTTACAGAAAACCTGAATCAGAACGTCGATATAGGCGTCATGGACACAGATAAAATTAGAGGGAATATTATCGATAAGTTATCTATAGTTAGAGAATTGTAGTCGGAGTTACCAAGATTCTTACTATGGTTTTTTACTTCGGGTGTTTCTATAGCTTTTTGATGGATAAGAGTTTGCATTGGTATAATTTATTATCCAATTTTGTTATATTTTCAAGTGTTTTTATGTGGGGAACTCAGACTGTTCTGAATTTTTAACTGCTACTAACACGATTCATCCATACTACAGTTAATAGCTCATTTTTCGATAAAAAATTGAAAAGATAGTAATTTCAGTTTTGATATTCGAAAATTGGGACTTCAAAAAGTAATTACTTTTATTAAACTGTCAAATCAGGTTTGAATCAGAAATTCAACTAGAGACAAATCAAGTACTTTTCTAGGAACAATAGAATTATTGATGTTGTTTTTTGTAATGATTTTCTTGTTTTTCACTAGAATAGCATGTTATTGACCAAAGAATTGACAGAACGATATAACCAAAAGTTATTTATATTATACCATAGGTAATAGGTTGCTTGGTTCCTTTGAATTCGTACTAATTATTTTGAAATAAACACATCAAATAGACAAGAACTACAATAGGGGGCCATAAAAAGAAGTAAACGAGAGAAGACAAAAATCACGATTTCTGTTCAGAACCTAGATTGATTGTTCCAATATGGTGTTCAAAAGAAGTATGATGGTTAACTAAGTAAATGATGAATTTTTGGGTAATATCTTGAAAAAATATAGGAAGCATAACAATGACAAGAAAATTAGCTTTTTATGGTAAAGGTGGTATTGGAAAGTCTACCACTCAACAAAATACTGCAGCTGCTATGGCATATTTTCATGGCAAAAAGATTTTTATTCATGGTTGTGACCCCAAAGCGGACTGTACTCGCTTGGTACTTGGCGGCGTACCTCAAACCACAATAATGGACACGCTCAGGGAACTGGGGGAAGAGGCTGTAACAACTGAGAATGTAGTTAATACAGGTTTCGGAGGGATCAAATGCGTCGAATCAGGTGGCCCAGAGCCCGGTGTTGGTTGTGCTGGTAGGGGAGTTATTACCGCGATCAATCTCATGGAGGAATTGGGAGCTTATTCTGAGGATCTAGATTTTGTTCATTTTGACGTATTGGGTGACGTTGTCTGTGGTGGTTTTGCAATGCCGATTCGTGAAGGAAAAGCTCAAGAGGTGTACATAGTCGCTTCTGGAGAGATGATGGCAACTTATGCAGCAAACAATATCTGTCGCGGCTTGCTTAAGTATGCAGAACAAAGTGGTGTCAGATTGGGAGGAATTATTTGTAATAGCCGCAAAGTCGATAATGAGATGGAAATGATGGAAGAATTTGCTTCCGCGCTCGGAACACAACTGCTATATTTTGTGCCACGAGACAACATTGTTCAAAAAGCGGAGTTCAATAAAAAGACGGTAGTGGAGTTCGACCCAGAATGCAATCAAGCGCATGAATATGGAACACTCGCCAAGAAAATTCTTGAGAATGATATGTTTGTAATCCCAAAACCATTAAGCATGGACCAGCTGGAGACAATGGTAGCAAGATATGGTCTTATGGATTAATTTCATTGGTATGTCGATGAGAATGATTAGTTTATAGTACATCATAATTGAATTAAAGAAGTAATTTAAAATTTCATAGTACACACAAAATTTCGTTTACCACCGAATGAGGTTTTGTATTATAAATTTTGTTTGGTAAAAAAGGAGGTATCATATGAAAATGATCAGAGCTATATTACGCCCTGAAACTACTGATGAAGTTACTGAAGAACTTGCTGAGGCTGGTTTTTCATCACTAACAAAAATAAATGTATTTGGCCGTGGGAAACAGAAGGGGATTACAGTAGGAACGACACATTATGATGAACTTTCCAAAACTATGATTATGCTGGTTGTACAAGATCAATCTGTTGAAGAAGTTGTTAAACTTATAAAACGCAAAGCATACACAGGTAATTACGGAGACGGTAAAATTTTTGTAACCTCAGTAGACAATGCGTACACGATACGTACTGGAGATTCAGATATTTAAGAGGGTGCAATTATGAAAGAAATAATTGCAATCATCCGTCCAAAAAAAATTGTACCCACAAAGGAAGCCCTAGATAAACTTGGTGTCCCGAGTGTAACTGCAACTTCAGTACTTGGACGAGGTAAGCAACGAGGTATTGCAACCGAGCTCAACATCGATATTTGTCCTGAGGTTTTGGCTCAAGGTTTAATGACTGGACTGAAATATATGGAATATATTCCCAAACGCCTTCTGTCCATAATCGTCCCCGATGAAGATGTTGATATGATTGTTGAAACAATTATCACGATTAACCAAACTGGCGAGATAGGTGACGGGAGGATTTTCATCTGCCCGATTAATAATGCCATTCGCGTACGGACAGACGAACAGGGCGACAGCGCTGTTCTGTAATGAAATAAAAACAAGAGGGAATGAATCCATGCCATATCATACATTTAAATGTAGCCAGTGTATTCCTGAAAGGGCTATGCATGCTGTTATAAAAGGGCAAGGTGAGGATTTGACGTCGTGCCTACCCCTAGGATACCTTAACACAATTCCGGGGACTATTTCAGAACGTGGCTGTGCGTTCTGCGGAGCAAAGCATGTTATAGGTGCACCCATGAAAGATGTCATTCATCTGTGTCATGGCCCAGTTGGATGCACCTACGATACCTGGCACACCAAACGCTATATCAGCGATAATGACAACTTCCAGCTTAAATACGCTTGGGCGACGGATATGAAGGAAAAGCACGTCGTATTCGGTGCCGAAAAACTTCTCAAACAGAACATTATCGATTGTTTCAATGCATTTCCCAATATCAAAAGGATGAGTCTCTACCAAACCTGTGCTTCAGCGCTTATAGGGGACGATATGAATGCAGTTGCGAAGAAAGTGATGGAGGAAATGCCTGATGTCGATATCTTTGTCTGCAATGCTCCCGGGTTCGGAGGACCGAGTCAATCGGGAGGACATCATAAAATAAATATCGCTTGGGTAGATGGAAAGGTTGGAACGTTTGAACCGGAAATTAAAAGCAAATATGTCATCAATTACGTCGGTGATTATAACATCCAGGGTGATGCAGAAATAATGTTGGACTATTTCCAGAGAATGGGCATTCAGGTTCTTTCCACTTTTACCGGTAACGGATCCTACGATGACCTAAGAGGTATGCACCTGGCACACCTCAATGTACTTGAATGTGCACGTTCTGCCGAGTACATCTGCAATGAACTCAAAAAAAGATATGGGATTCCACGTCTTGATATCGATGGTTTTGGCTTCGAACCGTTGTCGGTGTCACTTATGAAGGTTGCCATGTTCTTCGGACTCGAAAAAGAAGCCAAAGCCATTATAGATGAAGAAACTGCTAGATGGAGACCGGAACTCAATTGGTACGAGAAACGGTTGAAAGGGAAAAAAGTGTGTCTTTGGCCCGGCGGCTCCAAACTCTGGCATTGGGCTCATGTAATTGAGGAAGAAATGGGAGTCAAAGTAGTCTCGGTGTATTCAAAATTCGGTCATCAAGGAGATTTCGAAAAGGGAGTTGCCAGGTGCAGCGAAGGTGCGCTTGCTATTGACGATCCCAACGAGCTTGAGGGACTCGAAGCCATGGAGATATTGAATCCAGACATCATTCTCACCGGTGTTCGGCCAGGCGAGATTGCCAAAAAAAATCGGATTCCATATATAAACATACATGCATATCACAACGGTCCCTATAAGGGATTTGAAGGATGGGTCAGGCTTGCACGTGACATCTACAATGCGATCTATTCGCCGATTCATCAGCTTTCCGGAGTGGATATTAGCAAAGATGAGATCCCTACGGATACAGGATTTTTGACCCGACAGATGATTTCTGATGTGAATATAATTGAGGATGAGACAACTCCAAGCTCGGAACAACCGTATACAGGTGAATATGACAACGTTTCAAAATTGCGCGGGAAGGTCTATCCGAGCTTACAAAAGCAAGAAAAAGAATATCAAGTAGGCGTGGGATAAAGGGGGGACATAATGGAAGATCTTCTGAAAGATAAAACCGAGCAACTTGTAGATTATATTATGAAATGGTGTCTGTGGCAGTTTCATTCCCGTGCCTGGGACAGAGAGAAGCAAAACGAGGGGATCCTTACAAAAACCATGCAATTATTGTGTGAGGAACCCGTAGAACTAGAAACCCCGGCGGACAGATGCCATTGGGTGGATGCTGTGTTTCTCGCTAAGGGTTTTAAAAGTACGTATCCGTGGTTAGCTACGATGGAGAAAAATGATATAAAGCTGCTCATGCAGAGACTCAAAGAACGTATAGATTACTTAACTATTACGGGGTCACTGAATAAAGAACTTACTAATCCACTCTATTGAAGAAGGTGAAATTATGTCTTGTGAAATAAAACAACGAGAGCGTGGTGGCGTTATCAACCCAATATTCACATGTCAGCCTTGTGGAGCGCAGTATGCCAGCATTGGAATAAAGGATTGTATCGCGATAGTTCATGGAGGACAGGGCTGCGTTATGTTCGTCCGCATGCTGTTCGCACAACATTTCAAAGATAGCTTTGAGATTGCGTCTTCCTCTGTACACGAGGATGGTGCAGTGTTCGGTGCTCTCAAACGCGTCGAGGAAGCAGTAGATGTGCTTTTGATGAGGTATCCGCATGTGAAAGTTGTACCAATCATCACTACATGCTCGACGGAAATCATCGGTGATGATATCGATGGTCTCATAAGAAAGCTCAAAAAGGGACTTTTGAAAGAAAAATATGCCGATAGGGAAGTCTATCTTATTCCGATCCATTCACCCAGTTTTAAGGGAAGTATGGTGAGCGGATATGATATCGCTGTGCAGGATTTAGTAAGTGCATTTGCGAAAAAAGATAAACCCAACGGGAAACTCAACCTGATTACTGGATGGGTCAATCCAGGAGACGTAACAGCTCTCAAGCACCTTCTGTCGGAAATGGATGTAGATGCAACAGTCCTTTTCGAAATCGAAAGTTTCGATTCCCCCCTAATGCCGGACAAAAGCGGAGTCTCTCATGGCAGCACGACGGTCGAAGAAATGATAGGAATGGCGGATGCACTGGGAACAATTGCCCTGAACAAATACGAAGGTGGAAAAGCCGCCGAATTTCTGGAAAAAAAATTTAATGTTCCGGCAATCATAGGGCCTACTCCTATTGGCATCCGCAACACGGATACCTTCCTGCAGAACATAAAAAAAATAACTGGAAAACCAATTCCTGAATCACTTGTTCGCGAACGAGGAGTTGCCATCGATGCGCTGACAGATCTTACACACATGTTTTTTGCTGATAAGAGAGTCGCAATATACGGAAATCCAGATCTTGTCATCGGTTTGACTGAATTTTGTCTCGATCTGGAGATGAAGCCGATGATTCTGCTTTTCGGCGACGATAACCAGACCTATCAGAACGACCCACGTATCAAGGCATTTAAGGAAAAAGTCGATTTCGACATGCAGATCATTATGAATGCAGATCTATGGGAACTGGAAAACCGGATCAAGAACAAGGAAGTTGAACTAGATCTCATTCTAGGTCATTCAAAGGGACGATGGACCGCCATCGACAACAATATTCCCATGGTACGCGTAGGTTTTCCTACCTTTGACCGTGCGGGACTGTACCGCCATCCGATCGTTGGATACGCTGGAGCTATGTGGCTCGTGGAACAGATGGCTAACACGCTGTTCACCGACATGGAGTACAAGAGGAATAAGGAATGGTTACTGAATGTATGGTAAGGAATATTCAATAAATGAGGATTCTGAGAAATCAAATATTGTAATACTTAGCTGAAATTTTATTAGATTCTGCCAGTTCCTACTTGTAATTATGTTCTGGCAAAATCCCTCAAAAAATATTAAAATCAAATTTGTTCTGGCGTACCCAGTTATAAGTAGTGGAATCTATTCAGGCTGTCTCAACTATATATTCCTATGACGGTGAAATTAATCCCATGGAGCTGATGCAAATCGAACAAATAGTTGGATGGCAAGAATATTTTTTAGTCACGGCTTGAATTCTTCACAAATTGCAGCACGAAAGGAGGATTTATTTTGAAAATTTCAGTTGTAGAAAGCAACAACCAAAAAACGAGTTCAATATTTGAGCCGGGATTCATTGTAACATATGAAGAAGACGGTCAGGAATGGAAAGTCCTGAACAGATTTAAAAATGAAGTTTGCAACGCGAAGAGTATTGCTGCGGTACGCAAGGTTGTGGATGGTACTATAAAGCAGCTTAATAATGTGAAAATAGTGGTCGCAAGTGAAATTCCAGGAATAGCGTTCGGCATTTTTGAAGTAGCAGGTTTTGAAATATTCCTTGTGGAAAAAAATAGGTTTGATGCTCTTGATTCAGTCAAAAAAGAAATGCTTGAGATAGTTGAGGAGCAGCAGGAGAAACCCAGCAAATTTGACATCATGCAATTTTTGGAACCTGGTATGGATAAAGGTGATTTTTGTATTAATATGGAAAAAATCCTTTCAAAGAATCCACAGCTAACTTCAAAGAAAATTCTGCTACCATATCTAAAAAATGGGGAATTCAACCGGCTGGATGTCATTTGCAGTCATGTTCCTAAGTGGTTTACTAAAGATTTAAGCGTCTTAGGGTTTGAGTGTGAAACTGTGGATTCATTGCCAAATGAAAAGACCGTTAAAATAGTGCATGTGCAAACTCAGTAAAAGGCGGCGATCATTTGGAAAGAGCAAGTACAAAATACGGTGTTCTAGAGGGTATCTCTTCCGCAGAATATCATGAAAATGGAATGCTTAAACGCTGCACTCTAACTCAAAAAAATACTATAGACATCCCGTGCGGCATCTTTATCCCTCAGTACGAGGACGATGGAAAAAGAAAAAAGCTCATGAAATCAATGACCTTTTATGAAAATGGGAATATCACAAGTATGGTTTTGCAGGATTCTTTGAGTGTAAATACAAGGCTTGGAAGCTTTCCAGCGGAAATGATTACTTTTTATGAAAGCGGAGCAGTAAAGCGTATTTTTCCTGTGTTCGGGAGCATCAGCGCCTTTTGGACGGAAGAAGATGAATATAATATTTCTCCGGAATTACAGATCAACCTTCCGTTTGATGTTTTTAAAGGTAAGGTTATAAATATAACATTATATGAAACCGGTGAACTTAAAAGCATTACACTATGGCCCAAAGATACAATTCTTATAAAAACACATGCCTACAAAATTCAGACGCGCATTGGGTTCTGCCTGTACCCGGATGGAAAAATGAAATCATTTGAGCCATGTGGAGCTTTGAAAGTTAATACGCCAATAGGCAAGGTACTTGCTTTTGACCCTGACGCTCTTGGCATTGACGGTGAAAGCAATTCTCTTGTTTTCTCAGAAAATGGTAGCTTAATATCTCTTATCACTTCCGTAGCACAGGTAACAGTATTTTGTCGTGGCGGTAAAGAAATTGTCCATAAACCGTCATTTAAGAAAAGCTATTATTTTGATAACAAGTTGGCAGTTGTACCAATGAAGATACGTTTTTTCGGCGGATATGTTTATTTCGGCAAACGAAAAAGCAAAAATTCGGATGCAGAATACAAAATTTCAGAATGCTCTTTCAAAATTGATAATTTTGTAGTTGAGGATTGCCATAATACTTGTAATGAATGTTACTGCTGATGTTATAATGTCTAATTTATGGCCTTGAATGCAGAAAATTGATTAGACGGTTTTACACCTTTGCTTTTAGCAACTATCGTTGGAGCTATAGTTATATTCAGTCTAAAAACGGATATATACATGAACCAGGGTGTTTGCCTACATTTATTTGATGAATACGCCTGCTCTACAAGACCGGCGTTTAAAGCTGAAAGGGATAAGTCATGATTTAAAGATCGCTTCCTAAGCTCATGGTTTAATAGGGGCAAGTTATTGCAAGCCAGCTATCCACTGGTTAATTGATAAAAAGATGTGTTTTGACAAACAATCCTGCTAGCAAACTTATAACAGCTTCCACTATCCATTTGTTGCTCATGTTGAGTATAATAATTAAAAGGTGCATTGGATGAAAATTCCTAAAGAGCCTTTGTTTCATGTAACTACAGCATACGGTTACGACGTTTCTATGTTCAACAATTTACCCGATTCCACTGAGTTTTCTTTAGCTGTCACTTCCTGTGGCGTAATCCGAAAAACCGAAACTGCATTCCCATCAAGTGAAGAGCGATACTTCTCAATCAAAGTGCTAGTTAAAGGATTACTATAATACTTTGGCATATATTTCTCAACCAGTTTTTGGAGAGTCTCACTAGCCTCTTCTGGATCAGTCACCTTTTCAGCCTTCCCAAAAAGCATTATGCTCATGTATGCCGTGTCTGCGTGGCAAGGCATAGGGTCGGTCACAGTACCATTTTCCTCATATATCGTGAAACAAACGGACGGATTTTGGGAAAGAATATTTTCCTTTTTACCCGAACCCATACCATGAAAGTAAACAGAACCGTTGTACCATACGTAATTCACTGGAACAACATATGGGAAAATATCGCTTGTCATTCCAAGTACGCCGGTTCTTACCCGTAAAAGAAACGTTTCGATTTTCGTCTTATCTGTACAATTTCTCTGAGTGTAGCGAACCTGATCCATCAAAGAGCACCTTTCCTCTACATTTTATCAAATTTATCAGTTTGTATATATGAAATACTTTTTATTATTTCGTCTAGACTTTCATCTTTTACAACCAGTATGATCATAGTTTTTAAGTGCTTTTAAGTGCTTATGTCATCATATCACCAGTAATAATTCATTTTTGTTTCCCTCTGCAAAAATGATTTTTAGGATAATACCAGGCTTTAACCAGTTAGTCAATTACTTCTTACATCCAATCAGAACTTACTATGAAGTTAATTATTTTTATTTGGCATGCCAATGAAATCAATTCATAAAACTATATCTCCCTATCACTTTCCCAAACTGTTTCATGCTTATTGGTTTGGGATCACAAACAATATATAAAGAACACTATATCCTATTGCCTAATCAAAACTATATATAGATTACTACCTATCTTTTATAAAATATCCAGTTAATAAAGCATAATTCAAGAGATAAGATCTACAGATGCAAAATTTTTTATTCACACCAACTAATTTTGTAGGCTATAATATAACATCAATGACTGTTTTAATCAATACGTTTAAACAGTAGTTTGAAATCAGTATTATTTAGGACTATTACGAATAATTTAATAGACCAGTTAGGAATATACCCCCCCAGTTCAATGATTTTTGTGTTCAAGCATTACGGATCCTACCCAGTCTGTGTAAGCCTTGTAGGCCTCAAACAAACGGCAACATTGAAAATATAGTAGGGGAGAAAGGCCCTCCTATTGGGAAAATGTTTACCTCCTCTCGAAGACCTGTACTCCAAGTTCACCAAGTTCACAAATCATTGAAAAAGGTGAATTCAACTGACCACTAAGTTCCCTATAAAATAATCTTGAACTTTATTGAGGGGTAGAACTGAACTCTTTGGTTTAGGTTCCTCATTATAAATTAGTCCATCAGAAAACCAGAAAAATTCCAGCGGACTTCTTTATTACTTCTCTTTAGAACAAATATTTTGTTTTTTACAGGTTTTCAGGAAAAAGCACAGAGCTTTAGATACTCGAAGGAAATGTAGAAGTCTATATTTATTACGAAAGTTTTGTGAGCAGGGAACAATTCTGGAAAAATATGGACTTGCAAGAAAAATGAACATCTCTTAGGCTTTTGAAGTGAGACTTTGGAGATTAATATATAATGCCATGAAATTTCGCAGATTCAATTGAACTTTTCAGGCTCCGAAGTTGAAGAGTGATCTTTTGAAGTTTAATGAAAAGTGACATTCTTTCTGTGAAAAGTCCATCGAAAAAATTTATTTTGAGTTTCACTTGTATATTGATTAAAAAATCATCGATAATTTTGTAATCTTAAAATTTATACTTACTGCAAGAAATGTTGTTTTGCTCTAACCTTTCTTTTCTAAAATATGTCTTTTTGGCGCTATGGTAAAAGGTGATGTCACCAAGATATTACCAGGATTTAATACGCATTGTGATTAAATAGCTTTAGCCATAGTTATGGCCAGATCATTTATTAAATAGTGTTTGTTCCTAAGTATTGACTCAATATTAATAATCGATAATCGAATTAAAAAATATTGCGTGTCTATCTTTACTACTCTTTACGTGGAGCAAGGCTGCGAATTAATACTATGGAAGTTGGAGAATATCCAGTTCATTTATTCCTGGAATTTAGTTTAGAAAAATCGTTATAAGAGGTAGCTCAATAATTGAAGGGAGGTCGTTCTCAGAGACTTTTTGGGCTTTTATCTTGAACCGAAATAAATCAAAAACATGTAAGGCAAACATAGCATAATTTTGAGATATCCTCTAATTCTCGATTTTAGTTTGTGGGTAAAAATGAAACTATTTTATAAAAAGTAGTATATATTTTCCTCAAATTCTGACAAAATAACATATACTGGACTGATGCCAAGCACCAAGATATAAAGTTTTATTTATGCATCCATATTTGTGTCTGGAATTGTGAAAATAAAAATAGTAAAACTTTTCAGAGTTTTCTCCTAATAACAAAATACCCTGCTAGGATCAGAGGCAGGGATATTGTCATTAATATTTTGGCTACTTCTCTTGCTTGTTTTGCTCTATTATTATTCGAACTTCCGTTTATTGTTATCTCTCCTGTCCGTCCCAGACTTCCTAAAGTACTCTTTAATTTCGATTCAGCCATAGCTTCATTTTTTGTTAGTTCTCCTGGATATTCAGTTATTGCAAAGGAGGAAAATCCAGGCGTTTTAGATCTAAAATATATATAATTAATATCTTCTCCGACTTTTTCAGTGTATAGAAGTTCCCAACTTTTATTATATCGCTGGAGGACTAACATGGATTCTCTGACATTTTTATCGTGAATCCATGCTTTCTCAACTCTGAATCCTATTAACCCATTTTTCAGGGATGTAGAAAGTTCTCCCCCTTTATCCTCTATCCGTATATTTACCTGTTTATATATTCTCCCGAGAGGAAGCTTTGGGATAAAAACAGACTTGTTCTTGAGTTCTTCAACAGTGCTTGTTGCCTTAAGAAATGTTCTTTCTGCATCATATTCGATAAATAAAATGCATGTACTGTTTCCAGGGAAGTCATATATAATATGATTACCGCTTATGGTATTCTTGGTGGCTAATTCCTTGAAAGCAACATTGTCTTCTGGCTCTCTGGAAAAAAGCTTCACCCCTGAACTGCTAGAGTAACTGGAACTCTTGTCTCCATGGCTCAAATTTAAGATACTTGAATTTGCAATATTCGAATTTGCAGTATGTGAATCCCCTATATTTGAATTTAAAGTGCTTGAATTTGCAATACTCAAATTATCGGTTCCTGAATTTCCTGTATTTGAATTTAAGATCATTGAATCCATTTTACTTGAATTTGTAGTATGTGAGTCTCCAATGCTCGAATTTTCGGTATTTGAATTTATATTAATTGAATTTATAGTACTAGAATTAACAATACCTGAATGTATATTATTTGAGTTTCTGATATTTAGATCTCCAGCACTCAGATTATTTGTTCTTAGATCATTAGCATCCAAATTAAAAATATTTGATCCTTGATTTCTTGAATTTATAGTATTTAGATATAAGTTAGTTGGATTCCCGATATGTGAATTCTCAGCATTTGAATTTTTGTTGTCTAAATATCTATTGTTTTGGTATCCCCTATCCAAATAACCTTTGTCTGAATCCCCTATGTCTGGATACCCTATGTCCGAATCCCCTACGTTTGAATACTCTCTGCCTGGGTGCCCTATGTCTGAATCCCCTCTGTCTGGATACCCTCTATCTGGATACCTTTTATCTGGATACCTTTTATCTGGGTGCCCTATGTCTGAATCCCCTCTGTCTGGATACCCTCTGTCTGAATGCTCTCTGTCTGGATACCTTCTATCTGGGTGCCTTATGTCTGAATCCCCTCTATCTAAATACCTATTGTCTGAATACCCATTGTCTGGGTATACTTTGCCTGAATATCCGTTGTCTGAATATACTCTGCCTGAAAATCCTCCGTATCCCAACTGTCCATCTAAAGCATATACAGTGCCTGTTATTATTCCAAGAGTCAGTAGTACTGTTATTAATACACAGATTATAGAGTTGAGAAAATTTGCTTTCATTTTCATTAGCCTCCGGCCCAAAGTCCGTAAACAAGACCTTTTAAGATATAAATAATAACTTAGGACTCACATACTTAAAGTACAAAATCAAGTTCATTGGACTTTGTGATCAAATTTAATTGTGGACAATTAATGGTTTAATGTCATCGGTTTCTCAGATCAACCTTTTAGATCTCTAATTGACAAACAATCAAATATAGGACTTATGAGCTTGAAATACAAAATCAAGTATATAAATTCTGGAGTTCAAAATCATATTTCAGACAATTAACGGATTAATGGCATTGATTTCGAAGTCAAAGTGCATTAGTTTTAAATAGATGGGAACCGATAGAATTTTACCCTAGGGAATTGATTTAAAAGTGGAATGATTTGATATAATTAGGGCTTTTGCAGTTGCGGGTTCTAAACATTTTATGAGCATGGCTAAATTTAGAGATTTATCAAAATATTTTTGAGTTGTATCTTGGTGGCTTAATATATGCCTTTTCGACCACTGTATGAGATTGGATTAATCATAATCAATAAAGCTCGTTTCTGATTTTATTATAACTTCATCCTCATAAAAGCTTCCACTTAGAACATTGTATCTGCTCTTTGGGACTCTTTTGGTCTAAACTGATACTTTCCAAAATCCAAAATTGTTTTGTTTCTCCCTGATGTTTATCAATTTTACAGGGCTTTTTAACCAAATCTTTACCCTATTATTATTTTCTATCCAGCACGTCTGTAACCCATTATTGGATGTCTTCATTATTTGAAATATCCTAAATACTTTCACAAATCCATATACTTTCAGATGAACCACAATTTTTTCATGAAATGGATTTAAGATGTTTAAGCTAGCCTATTTTGTTGTCTTATCAAGATTCACCAAAACATTTGATTTCAACCGTGTCAGAAATACCATTGTTTATCCCTGAAGCTTTGATGTCCTTAGTCTTGCATACACTCATCAAAAAGAATGAATTTCGGTTTAAATCCACATTCTTGGTTTTATTGCCTTTAACGATATCATATACTAAAATGAAAAAATAGTGAAGTATTATTATGTAAGATCACAACTTCCAGAGAATTTCGATAAACGCCAATATTGGGTTGGTCGCTTACAAAGGATATATATATAATTTTATATATAAGTAATTTGTTAAAATCAGTGATTTATCTAAATTTAACTCGAGAATTATTTTGAAAGTAAATTTCATATATGAAGAACCAAATTATACATAACAGTAAGATGATGTTTTCCACGTCACAGACCCAGAATAAAACATATCCTTTCAGAATGAAGTTAATCTAATATTGTGTTGTCGACTATCAGACAACCTTCTTTAAAAGTAACGAATTCCGTTATTTTAGATCACAAATATTTTGTATTTGAGAGTTGCTTTCAAATGAGATGGATCTATCTGAAAATCATAGATTATAGAAGGATAATGACTTTCAGCTTTATTTCAGCCGAAAACGATAAATTCAGCAACAATATAATTAATCTCATTAGTTCCTATATTGTAGTGGGGTTATATCATTACTCCAATCATTATATTAACTATTTGCAAATAAATATATTTTAGAATATTTTGATAAACTTCCGATTTTTATGAGCCTTTTTATATACTATCTATGTGGCTATGAAGAAACTTAGAAGCTTATCGAAATCCTTTATATAGATCTATCGTTTGATGACACTGGAAATAAAAAGAATATTTTAGAAATAGAGGAAGCTATCTTTCGAATAGTGAAATAGTAAAAGAGATATAAAATTTCACGATTCAGCTTAAACAAAACAGTTTCACTAGCCATCTTTACCAGGTGCATCAAAACAGATATCTTCTAATAGATTTTGAGTAGACTAACTAGTTGCTAAAAAATCAGGTGAAAATATAACAATTAGCGGGTCAGATTTGGCCAGAGTTCCACAAAATGCACTCCAGGTACATAGGAATCTTTACACTTGTTTTTACAAATGTAAATCTTTTATGAGATAAATATAATTACAAAAACCGCAAGGAAAAATAAAAAATTTTTAAGACATTTCTTGGATAATAAAAATTCTAAGTAAAATATTTTTTATTTGGAACCAGAATGAAAAAATTATTCCGAAAGATACAATTATTTTATCCTTTTGAAAGCTGATTCGTGTAGAACGAGGTTGTACCACCCAAAACTTATATAAATGATGATGTGTCTATGCAGTTGTACCTTGGTGTAATAAATGAAAACATAACAAAACGGGCTCGTGGTCTAGACGGTTATGACGTCGCCTTGACATGGCGGAGGTCCTGAGTTCGAATCTCAGCGGGCCCACTGAAACGTTTGGATATTTTAAATAAAATTGGAGAGCATTATCGCTTTAAGTAATATAAAATAGGTGTATTTAAGAGTCTCTGTTTGCCCAGGTAGCTCAGTGGGAGAGCGCTGCCCTGAAGAGGCAGTTGTCCCCGGTTCGAATCCGGGTCTGGGCACCACATCACATCAGTAGTGTAGCGGTTATCACCGGGCGTTGCCAACGCTCGAACTCGGGTTCGAATCCCGGCTGATGTATCAAAGAAGGTCATTTACAGACTTTTCATTATTTATTTTTCATTTCTTCAAAATTTATGAACAAATATTTTTACACGCCGTTGCGTTCACTACATCCATTACAACTACTTCACATCTTAACAAATATAATCAAATTTCATTTTAGGTTCCAAAGTTTGCTTTTTTTCGTTTAACTTTTTTAAACAGGATCGTGCATATAGTTAACATTTATTTTTTATTTAATTTTTAACTAATGGTAATTAGGCAGCTGTAAATCTAAATTTGTTAACCACTCTATCGTTAACCAAAAATTAATTAAAACATTAAATCATCTTATTAGCTGGTCATATATCTCGAAGAGCCAAAAAGTCTGATTGAAGAGATCTATACCAACTATGTTGCAGACCTGAAAAGTCATAGGAGAGCTAAAAATGTCCGGAAAGTTCCAGAAACGAGATGCAGAACGGAAAGGTATTAAAAAAGAATATGAACTGGAGCAGAAGTTAATAAAAGAAATTGTAGATGAAATTCAGGTAAGCGGCGGTGGATCCATTAAGTGAGTAAAAAGGTACACATAAAAATCCAGGCTGGAGATATTTCAAAGCAGACTGTCGAAATTGCTGAGAATACTACCTACGAAGATCTACTCGATCGATTGAAAATAAATCAAGAAACTGTACTTGTGTTAAGTGGAGGTAATGCAGTTCCCCTTGATGGAACAATAAGTTCCAACGAGATTACAATCCTGAAAGTTGTAACTGGAGGGTGATTTATTTAAAAAAAAGTGTTTGCCATCATTCATTGTAACTTTTTTTCATTATAACTTTTTTCGCTTATCTATTGTTATTGTAAGTTTTCTCGTTTACCGAAAATTTTTAGAACTTTTTCACAGTTTATAGCATTTGCCTGTTTGTTATGGAATATAATTGTGATATCATTTACTACCTTTGCCCCAGTCAAGTGAACTAAATTGTAAGCAATTATTTTTGTTGTTTATTACATCAGGATGATGTTTAACAAAATACAAATGTCCGTAAATTCCCTGATTTCCACTTTGAATCCATAATTCAATGTTCTTCGATAAGTGCATTTTTAAATTTAATCTTTTTCATCCTCATGAGCTGATATAATCTTAGCTATATAAAATTTTAAGATTTAGATATTCTCGATTGATATAAATACAAAAATAGCTATTGAAATTATCACAATTATGACAAAAAAATGGTGAGTGCTCTTGAGGGGACGTTCTCTCTACATACTTTCATGTTGAATGAGATCTAAAATATCAGAGAAAAAGCTCTAAAAATAACCCGCTAGTATAGTTACCTTGAGATCATCTTTTATAAACCTTTTCAAAAGGATAGGGTAATTTTGCCTCTGCAGGAATTCTATCAACGAGTTCCATAAACTCGGGGTCATGCATCGGAGTTATTTTTTTTTGACTCTGGAAATATGGATAATTTCTGATTTTCTGCCAGATTTCTTTCAAGGATTCTTCTTTTACATTCCCAAAACTGAAAGGAATATATGGACTAGGCTTTACGTCTCCATATGTTGTAATATGTATCCAGCGCCTTCCTGCCATAGCACCCAACATCTGTCCTTCAAAATAAGTGTTTGAAAACATTCGAGGGCCTTCACGACTGGAATTTATCCTGTGATACATCTTTAATATATACTTACGGTTCTCTTCAGTAATTACAGGTTCTGCCCTGGTTTTTGGCATTGCTTCCCAGACTGAGAATTCATGCACACCCAATTCCAATGCAAGGTCATATAAATCAGGAAGTTCATGTATGTTTGAAGGAGATACATGAGTTGTCATTACGACCATTAGTCCTGCTTCAAGTGCCATTTTTATGGCAGATGTTGCTCTTTCAAACGCTCCTTCAGACTTCCGTATTACATCGTGTTTTTGAGGATTAGTTGAGTAAATGGCCACCATAATAGAATGAAGCTTTTCTTCTTTCAAACGACAGGCAATTTCTCTTGAAAAATCAGTACCCCATGTGGAACAGTTAACTATAGCATTTTTTTTATCCACATATTTGATAAATTCAAATATCTCTTCCCGCAGTAGAGGATCATTCTCTGTAAATGTAATAATGAAAGTACCAAGTTCGAGAGCTTCGTTAATTATTCTTTTAATAGTGCCTTTATCCATTTCCTCTGAGACCGTTTCAGGCGGATATCTATAACTATTCTGGCATGTGAGTTCAATTGATATCGTTTCTGGGGTATATTTCCCTATGGCTATTTGCATTTCTGCAAGAATGAGACGTTTGAACACAGAGCTCGGTATTGGTGGAAGCCAAGCCGAGGCAATTACTCTATCTTCCTGTACAAGGACTAGTTTTTCCTTTTGCAGGCGAGAATTAATCTTTTTTAGGATAGGGTTGCAAACTACTTTCAGAGTTCCTGTTGCTGTAAGTTTCAGGGTATTTCTAACATGTTGGAGGTTTACAGATAGTCCTGGAAAGGAGAGAATTTCTAAATTTTGTTCATCTAATAGAGGATTCCTCAATGTGAAGTCTGAGATATTCTTTTTCGCAGAAGTCATTTTTTTCCTCCCGTATTTCTGATTTAACTGCTGAATATCCATAATAGCCTTTTATTTCCTAATTGAACTCCAGAAGATCTCTAATTAAAAATCGGCTGAACATTATTTGAGAACTTCCAAAATAGGCAATGTATGGTATGAGAGTCTGGAGCCTGAGAATAAATACTTAAACTATCCAGGCACGAGAAATGAATATAAAAGTAGTCGGCCTGGATTTCCTTAATCATGTTCAAAAAGCTTAAACCTCAAACTCTTTCTGAAAAGGCAAGGTTTCCACTAATTTTCTTTATTTTTACCTTAACGACGTCGCCTTTTGCGGCTCCCGGCACAAAAACGGTGTATTTATCTATTTTTGCTATCCCATCACCTTTGGATCCCACCGCATCAATCCGAAGTTCATATATTCCACCTTCTTCGATAGCATCCCTGACAACCACGTTGCTGACCTTTCTCTTTTTGACAGGTCTGTGAGCTCCGCAAGCAGAACATTTCAAGATAAGTACCCTTTCCACCCTAACAAGCTGAGTATCGGGGCGTTCGCATTCTGAGCACATGACATACTCGTCAACATAAGCATGTATGTTATCAGCAATCTGAGCTCTCGTGAACCTTCCTTGGAAGACTGCACGTGTGCCTTCTATCTTACCTGCAGTCCCTAGCTCTCTGGTGAGATATTTCATCAGATGATCAGTGTCACGGTTAAGGATATCTGCAATATTTCCAAAGTTATCCAGAATTGTGGTCTTGCCTTCAGAAAATACTCTGGGCTCAGGGATTACGAATCGAGCATCTGTAGTCTCAATATCAGGCATTTTTGCAATTGCACGGTTCAAAAGCTCTTCGTAATCGTACATTAATATTCTCCTTTCGATGTTAACAGTTTAACTGGTTACCGTACCAACTCTGCCCCTTGATCAACAACGATTCTGCAAGGGGTAGGTAGCTTCTGTCCTGCATGCCAAAGAGCTTTCTTTGCGGCCTCGAAGTTTTGCTTTTCAACAGCCACTGTGAAAATCTTCTGCATTGTGTATACTCTTGCTGCTGTACCTACATTTTTTCCAAAGGCTCCGCGCATTCCACTGGATACACGATCGGCCCCTGCGCCAGTTGCCTGCTTATTTTCTCTGAGCACTTCATGAGGATATACACGGAGCTTCATATAAAATCCCATTTTGCCGGTATCTGCAGTAAGGTGCCTGTTTGCTGTAATACGGGCTGCCTCAAGAGCAGTGTGCCTGATCTGGCATTTTTCTCCCGCAAGCAGGGATACTTTAATTGGGAAAGAGTTATTTGCCTTATCCCCCATGTCATAGTGAATGACCTGACTACCTGGAACACCGCCCATATATTTTCTTCTAGTAAATGAGCGCTGTCTAACATTTCTGTACATACTTCCTGGCTTTCGTACCATAAGCTCGATTCTCCTGAAAGATAATAATTCTAATCAAAATCTATTGTAGCGGATTTGCTTCAATATATAAATATTCGCATCCAGTTTGCAAACAGCCATTTTGCAAACCATTTCGTATGAGACATGGGCATATAAAGATACCTACCTATATTTACATTTATCTGCAAATTGGCTATGAAGAACTTTAGCATGAAAATTACGTGTTTCCTTTTCTTTTAAGATGATTCAGGACTTAAAATTTGTAACCCTGAAGTTTAGATATTCGGAGCCTAGGTGCCTTACCACTTAGTTGTTTATAGTTTTGGAGATAGTTCAGTATTTTCGAATTTCGTGAATTCCAAAACCATTTTTAAAATCATAAGAAACTAAAAATGGAAACTTCTAGTCTTAGCAAAGTAAAATCATTGGCAATCTTTACTGAGATTCACTTAGCAATGCAGGTGGCCTGATTTCATTTAGCTGTCGGCTACCGATAATATTTTATTTATTAAATCTGTTCGTGGTTGGAAGTGTCTATTGAATCAAAATATATATCTTCAACTTTTTTGTATGGGCTGAATAATCTCAAAAAAAGTTATTGAAATTAATTGAATCGTTGATTATGTAAAAGAAAAATGATTCCACTTATGATATCGGCACAACCAGTTTACTGTATGTATGCTATAAATCATGTAGTATAAAGTAGATCTAATAATTTCACCTGATGAAGCAAACTATAGCTATCAAAATGCTTTAATATTTTGTCTGACTTTAATAATAATAGCTACATTTAATCAGTTAAATATTAAAGAAGACAATTCATCGTTTTAATAACTAAAAAGCTTTGATTTTATTTGTACTTTTATGACTTAAAATTTTTTATAAATTATTTGGAGATGAAGGGTTGAAGCTTCAATGAAGGCACAAAGTCAAAGACTTGATAAATTTTTGAAACCATATTGTTGAATAATCTAATCGTTTTCAGAAAAACGATAATTATAAGAATTGAGAAAATTTGCAATCATATGATAAGAAATGGCTAAAAGCTAAAAATTTAGACTTGAATTAAATTAGTATAGTCCTAAAAGTAAAAATTAACACTTCTAAATCTTTACAAAATGTTTTTATTGTCAAGTGCATACATTTACATACATCTCCCAAGTCCGTGCTCTTCGAGATTCTGGCTTACAAGGCAAATATTTCAACAATGTATTATAAGTCCGAATATTTAAAAATAACCCAGAGGAAGTTATATTTATCCTTTTCAGTTTTGTCTCTTTATCCATCAAACTATATTCTAGGAGCTCCTGAATTTTTTTTCTACTTGATTCGTAGGCTGAGGAATCTATTGGCTTAAAACAGATATCTGCATATTGTGGTAGTTTCAAGCCTAAATTACTTTTTAAAGTAACGGAAGCTGTGAAAATTTTAAACAGCTCGTAGCTCTTCGATTTAGGAAGTCTACTCCCCCAAAAACTGTATTCATAAAATTCTGGAAACCCATTTAACTTATCTCCTTAATTCTCGAGACTTTAAATTCTCTGTATCACCAAAATCTACCATTTATTTCACTAGGAATTGATTGCAATTAATCAAAAACTCACAAAAAAATAAAAAATATGTAATCTCTCTACTTAAAAATGTCAATTTAACGTGTCAACACAACTTATCTACTCAAATTAATTATTTAACATGTGTGCTTAACTTATACCCTTATTTTAATATTTCCCTTTGCATCTGTTCAAGCTTTTCTATCCTTTTTTTCACAGATGGATGGGTAAAAATTAAATTCATAATCGAAGAACCTGAGATTGCAGGAATGATGAAAAAGGAATTCATCTATTTCATCTGCCTTAGATCTTCATCAGGGACCTTGTCCATGAGCCCACTTATTTTTCATAAGAGCCGATGCAAGATTCGAAGGCTATCCGGTAAAGATGGCTGAGCCTCTGTCTGCAGAATATTTCCTGTAGCAGGAAAGAGCTCGAATTAATAGAAAACTGATGATCCAAACTACAATAGAGACCAGCCAGACAAGCACAAAGCTTCCCCCATCACGCCACTTATCTCCTCCAATGTTGAAGTAAAGACTATAAAAAGACGAAGTAAAAAGCTACTGTTGAAATAAAACTGGCAATAGCCATGACAGTCATATCTTTGTTCTTAACGTGGGTTATCTCGTGAGCAAGTACAGCTTCAAGTTCAGCTGGAGAGAGTTTATCTAGAATTCCTGTTGCAATGTTTATAAATTCTTTATTCGAGCTCCGGCATGTTGCGAGAGCGTTTGAGACTTCAGTCCTGACAATCGCAATCTGAGGTTTTGGTAAGTCAGCGAATGTACAAAGCCCTGTGATTATTCTATGAAGCTGTGATGTATCGATTTCGGCGACTATATATACTCCAGTTGTTCATAACACCATTTTATCAGAATAGAAATATTGAACACCAATAAAAAGATCAATAAATATAATCATAAAAATGGAAAAGGTTCCAGAGTACGAAAGGACTGCAAGGAAAAATAGGTAAGGTATTCCCAGAAGAAACATTGTGAAAAACATCCTCTCTGGAATCCTAAGTCTCATTTCTACTTTATTTTCATATGTCATTTCGCCTATCCAGATATTTAATTTAGTTAATTCCAGCTTAAACAATAATCAAGCTGGGTTAAATGATAGAAGATTTAGATAGCTTCCTAGATTTCGTCGTATGCGAATAATCTACATATTATAGCTTTATGGAAATCAAATTTTTGTCGAAATCCTCGATAATTAGTATAAATTAAGTTAACTTATCAAATAAACTATCTATAGATTTAATGAACTAGCTGTAGATTAAATAAAACTAGAACAAACCTACAAAGACCAGTACTAAAAGTTGTGGTGATGCATCCATCTGAGAGCAATTTGTATGTTTGCGCCAACTCCCTAATATAAATGAATTATTCCAAATCAAGTATTTTTCATACAGACATAGAAAACATACAAACATACATATAAATGTGGACTGAAAAAGCGAGTAAACTTATGGGTTTCGAATTGGATCACGACATTAAGGATTTATTAATGATGGATGTATAACATCCAAAAATGCATCAAATGACATCAGGGATAAACAGGACATGCAAATGAGACGAGCCGAATGTAATAAAAATAATAAGTGAACTCGGCAACTTAGAGTCATCTTTTTAAATGATGCGAAATTTTACATATAAATTTTTGCTTGTCCAAAAATTCATTTATTTCTTCACTTAATATTTGAATAATTTTAAATAATTTTATTGATATTAGCATTTCTCCTATCATTTTCCAACAATATTTAATTTGGCTCCTATTTAGAGTAACTGGAGGAAAATCTAATTCTCGCAACTATTGCATGTTGCCTTAGTAAAATTTCTCTGTCATTTTTGATTTATACAATACAGCTCTGTCCAGTCGAGGAAATATCTTTGCTCTGATCTCTCTTAAAATCAAGTAATACTTTCTGAAGAGTCTGTAATTGAATTTATAGTCACATAATCAAAAAATCAGAAATTTTGGCACAAAAACTATACATAGAAAAGTTTCACTTTAGCATAGTGACCATATTCCTTATCTAAGCGTTTTGGCTATTGACTGCATTGGATCTATGACTTTTTTAATTTTACAGAAAACTGTGCACATTACCACATCAGACGCGGTTCTAAAAAAAACTATCTGTCAGCAAATTAATAAAGTCTAATTGGCTCTATTTCCATTTTTTCCATCAAGTAGGCGGGGATATCTATTACTTGTGAAACGGAATCAATCACAATTCCATCAGAAGTTGCCACAGCACGGTCATTTTTCTGACATTCTTCGTATGCTTTAAGTTCAAAATCAGTGGTTTTTGAGATTCGAGCCTCACCTGGAATTCCATGTTCTTCTATTTTGTAGCGAATGAAACCTGCAAGTTCCCCGCCCCGGCTGATCTGAGCATCCAGTAAAAAATGACTGACTTAGGATTAACTTAGTAAAGAAATTAAATGACTAAATCTAGGGATTCCTCTAAATCTTCTACCTGCTTTGCTTTACTGAAGTAACAGCGAGTATCTCTTACATAACCGTCATTGCATAACCACATGGGTTTTTTTCTAAGAAGACTATCCACGCTAAGAAGAACATTATACCCATCGAGTAGAATATTTTTATACCTTGTGTCTATAGGCCACTTTTTTACTAATTCTGGAAACTATTCTTTCAGGAGGTACAATTATTCTTGTAAGAATGTGCCGTTCTTCTACGTTAAGCTGAAAATGGTCAGCTACGAAACGGATGGTTGCAAACTTTGGATAACCACATAAAAGTATTCTTCTAATATCTCTAGCAGGCTTGAGTAACTTTTCTCTAATATAAGGACCATAGAAATAGAAGGGACTTTCATACTTACTTTTCATGCATACTTATCTCCTTTTAGGAAGGGAGTGCTTTAAATGAGTGAACAGATATCTCATATATATACATATTTGCGCAAATAAAAACGGTGACATCTGACATCCAGCATTCAATTGTCTGTGAAATCTTTTGCTCCGGTTCTACTTGGTTTAAAGAGAATTTATACATACCCATTCATTTTTTCACATGATGTTCATAAATGGTACATTGAATGACTCGTGAAAATAAGAGGTTTATCGAAATCCTCTACAGTTGCTTTTCAGCTGAGCCAGTTAAGAGCTCAGGCTAGGGGTTATGTTATGGAAGTATTGTGGCTGTCTCAGGAAGAAGTAAAAAGTGTTATAGATATGCGTTCAGTTATGCAAGTTGTGGAAAAAGCTTTCAGGCAGCATGGGCTTGGTAAGGTACAGATGCCTCCCAAATCCTATATTTACTATACTGCTTATAACGGGGATCTGAGGACAATGCCTGCATATCTTGAAGAAGAGAATATCACTGGCGTTAAAATTGTAAATGTCCACCCCGTAAATTCAACTTTTGGGCTTCCCACCGTAATGGCGCTAATAGTCCTGATTTCCGCGGAAACAGGTGCTCCTATGGCAGTTATGGATGGAACCTGGCTTACAGATATCAGGACCGGAGCTGCAGGGGGAATTGCTGCAAAATATCTAGCAAGAAGGAATTCAAAAATTATAGGAATGATCGGGACCGGAAACCAAGCAAGGACTCAGCTTGAAGCTCTTTGTGAGGTATTTGATCCAGAACTGGTGAAAGTCACCTCTAGAACGAAAAAAAGCTGTGAACAGTTTATCCGGAACTTTAGAGGCGTTAAGCCTTCAGATATCCGCTACGAAGAAAAATTAGAAAATGTATGTGATTGTGATATTCTGGTGACAACAACTCCAACCCGCAAACCGATTGTGAAAGCTCGATGGATTCAAGAAGGCACTCATATAAATGCAATCGGAGCCGATGCAGTGGGGAAAGAGGAACTTGATCCCGAACTCATTATCCACTCCAAGATAATTGTAGATGATATGGTTCAGGCGCTTCATTCGGGCGAAGTAAATGTTCCTCTTTCGAAGCACTACATTTCTGAAAATGATATTCATGCTCAGCTCGGCGAAGTAATCGTAGGTCTTAAACCTGGTCGGATCACTGAAGAGGAGATTACAATCTTCGATTCAACAGGCCTTGCAATTCAGGACGTTGCAAGCGCACATCTGGTTTATGAAAGGGCTGTCGATAAAGGGATTGGAAGGCAAGTACATATGTTCTAAATATATTTTCTCTCCAAACTTCAGCCTCTTTGCTCCTTTTTAATTCTCCCCAAGTAATGGCGATATAGTATCCTGGGGGTATATTTATTGATGAGTAAATAATCTTCAAAGTAAAACTTATCTCTTAATAACTTTATAAAAATGAATTTATTTTCAGGTGCATAAATCTCTCCACGAATAATAAAATGATTATTTCACTAAATTCCACTCATTGATAAACAATTCCTTCGTATCCAATTATGTGTGATGAAAAAATGTCCACATTCCCTTCATATTTGAGAAATACCACTCAGCCGAAGTGACTTCTTAGTTCATTTCTTTCTCTTTTTAGAACAAGTCCCCAATTACATCCCAATTCCATGGTGTCAGATTCTGATTAGGTTTTGATCAATGAGATATAATTTTTTGGTGTTAATTGCAACATTAATGTCTCCATCATGTTTTGTTTTGCAATCAGGAAATTTCTATTCTCTACCTTTTAGTGTCAGCTCAGATTTATTGTGTCATCGTATCCACAAACATGACAGATCTTAGATGATGGTGCAAATTTCGGTTTCGTTGCAAAAAAATGTGAAATCGATACTATGAAATAAATAGAAATTTAAGAGTATATAATATGCTATCTAATTCCTTTAAATGGAAATATTATGAAGAGAAATTATCCTATTGAATGTAAGATGGTACTTAAAACATCCATTAAGCTATAGAAATTTAAAGGAAATGATGGCAGAAAGAGGAATAAAAGTAGACCATACAACAATCACAAGATGGGTACATCAATATTCATTGAGATAGAAAAAATTATCAGAAGGCATTTAATGGCATATTATATACTCTTAAATTTCTATTTATTTCATAGTATCGATTTCACATTTTTTTGCAACGAAACCGAAATTTCTATAAGTTATGGAATGATCTAATTATTAAAAAGCATAGGCAAAGATCGAGATCCATTTCCCAAATTTTAAACAGCAAAATCATGATTTTTTATTTTTGTACCCTATTTCTGATTTCGGTGTCTTCATTTTTTTGGGGAAAAATTCTCAAATGTTGAAATGAGAATAAATAATAAAACAACATTTTATTAATACATGATATTAACTGAAATTTTAGTATTGGTAGTCGCTTTAATAGTGGCGTTCTTTTTGTACAATTTATTTGACAATCTGATTCATCTTGGGATTCACGCAGTGATTGGTCTAGCAATTTTATACGTAGCAAGGTTTTTCGGCTTAAAAGTAGCAGTATCTATATGGACAATCCTCATTTGTGCATTAGGTGGTAGTATTGGTGCAGTAATTGTCATCATACTGAGCTATCTTAAAATCGCTTTTGTGGGATAAATAAAATTAAAATTTATAACCCACTGGATTCAACAGTATTAGATAGATGGCAAAAAATATTTATATAAATAGATTAACTTAATATGATTTGTTGGGACGGGGGAGCTAAAGTTCTGTAAAACATGATTGGCTTTTTATCCTTTTCTTTCATTGCACAAATTCGGATATCAAGCCATTAGTTTTACTGATAAAGCTTATGTTTCTAGTGTTTTCATTGATGCACAATTTTTTTGTCTGAAAATTCTGTATTTTCTCATTTTTCAGCCGAAATTATAGGACATTTTACCTGGTTGTGCAGTGGATACAAGTTTTTATTAAAATATGTTATGTTAAAAAGCCAAAAAGTTGTTATATTTATTTCAAGAAAGATAAGTAATAAACAAAAATTTAATAAATGTTCGACTTACAAAGCGGATTCATTTAATTTAAGTAGAGCAAGTCCTTTATTATGCCAAGCTTTTGACTCAATTCCCTTTCTTTTGGCCCAACATTTTTGTGCTTCAGTGGATTTGCCTAATTTTTTGGGTACTACTCCTTTATAGTACCAAGCTAGTGAATCCTGGGTTGTTCAATGTAACATCAGCACTTCTTAGTAACAATAATGTTATATCGTGCTTTTCCCCATAATTTCCAAGTTTCAATTGTGTTGAAATAATTAGTCGTTTTCAGTTTATTAATTGTCAAAAACATATCTTATAAGTAGTAAGCTTGATACTTTTTCGAGAATGTTTAACTGAAACATTTTGATATCCTTTTTAAATTTATAATTATTTGAAGATACAATTCAATGCTTAAGCCATCAAGTTGGGTAGTAGAGATTATTTGTAATTAGTATACAATAGTCGTGGCAAAGCTCAAATTGATCATATCATAATTTTTAAGTATAATGCAGTCAAATGTATTAAAATTGTGAAAATTTCATGAAGTAGAGATTTAAGGTAATGGCTATATTGCATATCACGAAATGAGATAGGGGCTTCACATCTGAAGCAGTGGGCATCCCATATTATAATCATGAAAATAAGAAAACATTGCTGATCTACGATTCATGGAGCTTGTGGGATTCATAGAGCATGTGGGATTCATAGAGCATGTGATGCTTATGGGACACTTGAAACCGATTTGACTAAATCACAACCATAAATAGAAAAATTAGAAAAGGATAATGTATGATATTTCTAAAAAAAATTATAAAAATGAATAAACTTAATCAAAAAATTAAATTTTTGGTGCCATTATTTAACTTGATAAATTTCTAACAGATTTCTCCAGCTTTTGCTTTTGGTAGAAAAAACTTCTTAATATGTTTTACCATACTTTTTGCTTTTTTATTTTAGATATCAGTGGAATAACAGCACTGCACTTAATAGGGTATTGCCTTTTATGCTCACCAAAAGTGGCGGTCTGTTAATACAATGCTTAGTTTGAAGATAAATCTTCAATTGTTAAGTAGTTAATACTTTCAGGATTAACTTCCTAATATCTAAAAAATGTTTAGATTTAGATCCAAAACATAAGCTTTTGCTAGACTCACTCGAGATGCACTTTAGGATCAGTATATCGCCACAGGATCAGAGAGTTACAGGTCCAGGAGTTAATATTTTTTAGTGCTACAAGGTTGTTTCTGTATGGAAAAATAGAGAGACTTAGATTTGAGAATCCTATTCAAATAAAATTATAAGTCTATAAAATAAATAACTATTACGAAATAAGACCAAATCGAGTTATTTTGTGCTTAAATATAATCTCTAAATATTAAGCAGATATTATAAAATATATATCTTCATTATATTCTAATTTTGCCATGTATTTGTATAGTTCCTCCGTAGTTATATTCAGAAGAATAAATTCTATTTCCTTTATATATTTATGCATATATAATACTATGGAAATCATATTTCTGATCCTTATGTATATTCGTCTATATATATAAAGATTAATATGCTTTTAGAACAATTTATTTCCTCACTTATTTAGGGAAAACATATCTAGATTTTCTAGGGGTAAATATAGGTAAAACATATCTAAAAGGGAGAAAATATATGATAAGTAAACATAAGTTGTATAAAATAGCCTTAGTTTCAACAGCTATTATTTTAATGCTTGTGAATATTGTAGACGCAAAGCCAAGTGACCATGATGACCAAACCTGTGGCTGTGGAGATCAAACATGTGGATATGGGGATCAAACATGTGGCTGTGGAGATCTAAACATTAGATATGGATTCTCAAACTATGGATATGGATTCTCAAAATATAACTGTATAGTCACAGGTTGTGGATATTAAAATTAAATCTGCACATTCGGAGTTATAATCTGAGTATTTGAATTCCAACCCCGTGGTCGTGGAGTAACATTTATAACCAACCCGATAACTCAATCGATGAAACTCTTAAAATTTCCAGTTGGAAATGTACAAGGATGGAGTATTTAACCAAAAGATCGGACACCTATTGATGCAGCAAGTGATACAATTAATGCTTTAAGTAACCAAATTGAGTAAGAGACTATCTGTAATGGCTATACAACACACAGCACAAAACTATAAAGTAAATTAGACTTAAAAAGAAGCAATTTGTTTAAAATCAACAGATTCCGTGTTTTTATTATATTTTTAAACTTGTGAAAATTAAGAGTTAAAAGTGCAAGAGAAATGGCGATGAGAAGTCGACGTAGAGAAAATACATGTGTTTTACTTTAAAAAACCTATGCATCAATAAAAAATAAACCATGTTTTTTGAGCTGAATGAAAAAGGATACATAATCAATCATATTTTACAAAACTTTACACATCTTAATTCTTTTTTGATTGTGGTTTCATTATTATCTGAGTGTTTTCTGATATCAAATTTTAAGTATATCAATTAGTGTTGTTTCATCAGACTTATTTAAATTAGAGATATTTTGCTTCCAGAGTTAGCAATATATGTATATTGCGCCGCATCTGTTTATCCTCAGCATAAGAACCAGCATTATTGTAACTAAGGCTATTGGATACAATTTATGTTTGCTTATCACTTATTTCAACTCGTTTAACAATATTCTTAATTAGAAAGACCCTAAAATCGTTGCATTTTATGGGAAGTGTTCATCAATCTAATTTGGTTCATTGAAATATATCCAACTATCCATATAAGTAATTAAGTTGTGTAATTATAGTCACAAAATTTATTGATTCCTTACACATTGATTCACTTTTGATCAAAATATTGATACTTAGCGCAAATACTGTATAAGTTGGATAAGCACCACTGCTTTAAAAAACAAATAATTGTAGATGTATTTAAATGAATATAGTTATATAGTTCATTCAGGGATCCTTTTTTAAAAAATGGCTATTTCTTCGATTCATTTCTTTGCATTCTATATTTTCAGGCAAGTAACCATTATCTTATAAATAATAATTTACCTGAAAAACTTCTTTATCCCACAATATTTTCTTTCCAAGAGAAAAAACAAATGAAAAGCCTTCAGATATTAAAAGTCGAATAGTTCATATTTATTTAGATCCGGTCTCATGATTACCAAAAACAAAGATTCGGATATCTCTCATTGTCGAAAATTCATTTGCGGATCTGATATTCGAGCTGTGGGTATTTATAAAACTGATGAATCCTACTCTACGTATAGAGAGAACTGATAAGTTTAGCTTGAATACTTTTTCCATATGATGCATTGACAGCTTTAATTAGAATTGCAGGATCTAAAACCGAGAATGTATTCTATAAAATCTCACGAAAGGAGCTAAATTGCATATTCGATAATTTTGAATTGTCCATCTCAAGAAATTCCAATAATATAATACAATATATATACGATTTAAAGGTAATCACTATATCGTCCACAGAGTGGATGAATTTATAAAGGATATCAAAATGCTTCAGTGGAACGTTTTCGGAAAATGATTAGGCTTACCACTTACAAGATGGATTCTTGACAATTAATGAACTGAAAACAAACAAGGATATCAATTAAAATGAAACTTGGAAATTATGGAGAAAAGCATGACAAATAAAGGGGATTCTTTAGGTAGATTAAATAAATCCGATGAAGCAATAAAAGCCTATGAAAAAGCAATTGAAATTAACCCAAATGATTCAGATGCCTGGTACAATAAAGGAGTTGTTCTCGATCATTTGAATAAATCCGATGAAGCAATAAAAGCCTATGAAAAAGCGATTGAAATTAATCCAAATGATTCAGATGCTTGGTACAATAAAGGAGTTGCTTTAGGGAAATTAGGCAAGTTCAATGAAGCAATGAAAGTTTATGACAAAGCAATTGAAATTAACCCAAATGATTCAGATGTTTGGTACAATAAAGGACTTGCTTTTGATAATTTAAATAAATCCGATGAGGCAAAAAAGGCATACGACAAAGCAATTGAAATTAATCCACAGTATTCAATGGCTTGGAACAATAAAGGACTTGTTCTAGATGATCTAAATGAATTTGAAGAAGCAATAACAGCCTATGAAAAAGCAATTGAAGTTAACCCACAGTATTCAGCAGCTTGGTACAATAAAGGACGCGCACTATATAAATTAAATAAATCTAATGAAGCAATAACAGCCTATGAAAAAGCAATTGAAATTAATCCTCAGGATTCAGACGCTTGGTACAATAAAGGACTTGCTCTACATAAATTGAATCAGTTAGATGAAGCAATAACAGCTTATGACAAAGCAATTAAAATTAACCCGCTAGATTCAAACGCTTGGGAAAATAAAGGAACAAGTCTAGTGAAATTAGGCAAATCTGATGAAGCAATAAAAGCATTTGACAAAGCAATTGAAATTAACCCAAATGATTCAGATGCTTGGTACAATAAAGGTAGTGCTCTAGTTGATTTAAATAAATTTGATGAAGCAATAAAAACATATGATGAAGCAATTGAAATTAACCCGCAGTATTCAGCAGCTTGGAACAATAAAGGAGTTGCTTTAGGGAAATTAGGCAAGTTCGATGAAGCAATAAAAGCATATGATACAGCAATTGAAATTGATCCACAGCATTCAAATGCTTGGTACAATAAAGGACTTGCTCTAACTAATTTAAATAGATCAAATGAAGCACTAGAAGCCTTTGATAAAGCCAATAGAGATATATGACAAAACCAATAACCTTTATGAAAAAGCAACTGAAATTGACCCGAATAATTCATTAGTTTGGTTCAATAAAGGAACTGCTTTAAATAAACTAAATGGATCCGTTTTGTAGGTTGAACATTTATTAAATTTTTGTTTATTACTTATCTTTCTTGAAATAAATATAACAACTTTTTGGTTTTTTAACATAATATATTTTAATGAAAACTTGTATCCATTGCACAACCAGGTAAAATGTCCTATAATTTCGGCTGAAAAATAAAAAACATAGGTTTTAAACACAATAAATTTATTTATAAGTAAAAAGAAAGAAACAAATTGTCAGAATAACAATTGACTCTGAATTCTTTTTTGTTGCGAAAAAAAATTTAGAACCGATCATATTTCACATAACTTTTGGTATACTGCCAAATGAATCGCAGAGTTTAAATAATAACGAATGATCGAATAATTTGTGAATTTAATCATCTGTATTGAGGTGCGTAGATGATCGAAACATAACACATGCTATGCTATTTGTCAAAGATTATGATGAGGAGCTTGATTTTATACAAATGAACTCAGCTTTGTAAGAATTAAAAATGTTAACCCGACATTAGGATGGCGTTTTTTTGTCCATCGTCCCAAAAGACCAGGTACTAAAATAATTCTCAATGTGCCAAACGCTGAAATTGATTGCAAAGTCGAATCAAAGTTGCAGGCTGGACTATAGGTAAAACCTCGCCTTGATGTTTAAAGTCGATTGAACTAAGATCGAAAAATGTAATGATCATAATGGAACCGAGAAAGGAGCCTCTAAGTCTCCAGGCGCGTATAGTAGATCCATATGGAAACCCTCTCCGGCTCATAGAGCATTCCGAGTGAAAAAAAATCGTACAACAAATTAAATTATTTTTGTATTTGGCTAGTAGTGTACCGCAAGTTCTGTAAATTTTGAGTCAAATTTTTGTATACTGTTTGCAATTTTGTTTTTTCTATGTGAAATTTTTTACCCAATAATTTCTTCAGATTTATGATTTTACATAAAAATTGGCATACTGCACCTGCAAACTGAGAAATACATCGGTTTTTTTATCGGAAAAACTATTTATCGAAAAAAGTTAGTAAAGGTTCCTATTTTCCTTGATTAAGGCCAGATATTAGGTGGGATAAAACCTGTCCTAAAGATAGTTCATTTTATTTTTAAAAATACAATCGAAATGAGGACGTAAAAAATAGTTTTATAGTCCCTTTATAAGATGAAATTAACAAAGTGATTAAATTAATTTATAATAAAGTCAAGTCCAATGCGGCATGCATGCTGCATAAATAATATGTGTAGATATCAGTTCATTTTTGAACTTAAGGTTATGTGCTGCGTAGGCATCGCCAATCAGGGTACATTTGAATCCAAATTCTTTTGCAACATTAACAGTCGTGTCTATACACATATGGCTCATTGATCCACAAATTACAAGGTTAATTATACATTTCTTTTTCAGTTCAGAAAGTCGTTAGGTTTGGAAAAAACTGTTCGGGAAATATTTCTCAATGGCAGCTTCTTCTGGAAGGAGACTAATGCTTGCATGAAAATCTATTCTCTGAGTTTCGGGTATAAAGAGAGTAGCATTTGATCTCTTAGACAAATGTTTGATAAAGAAGATCAGCTTGTCTAAAGTACGATATGTTTTAAGGGATTATGCTGCCATTTTACTACTTCGTTCATGTCTACAAGTTCCATCTTGCCGCCTGGAAAATAGTCTTTTTGGATCTCAATAAGAAGGAAAGTTTCTTTCAGATTACTGAATGGAGTTTCCAACAGTAATATTTTTGACGATTTATCTCAGTCGAATACCTTGCAGCTTGTTGCGGAGACGACAGAAATAAGATTTTTAGAATGGGGAATAATTAATATGGAAAAGATAATCGAGCCTTACATAACTTTGATTTATTTTGGCAACGATTTTGCTTTTTATCTTACTCTGTGATCCTTCGGTTTGGTTACAAATAAATTGTACGGTATCCTTCTATTTCAAGAGAGTTCTGGAGTTGATAAAGCTACTTCTGAGCATGTGGTCTGCAAGGACAAGGGCAATCATGGCTTCGGCGACTGGTACCATACGTGGAGGAATTGTAGGATCATGCCGCCCTTTGATAATTATTTCAGTATTTTCTCGAATTGTGAGGTCAACAGTTTGCTGAAGTTTTCCGATGGAAGGGGTAGGCTTTACTGCGGCCCTGCAAACGATATCCTTCCCTGTTGAAATTCCTCCAAGAATGCCGCCAGCATTATTGCTCACACAAGTTATTTTTCCGTCCTCAATTCGGAAGGGATCATTCATTTCACTTCCAAGCATTTGAGCAGCTTCAAATCCGGCTCCGATTTCAAAGCCCTTGATTGCTGGAATACTCATAAGTGCTTTTGCGAGGTCTGCATCCAGCCGATCAAATACAGGCTCCCCTAAGCCTGCAGGAACACCTTTTGCAATAACTTCGACAATGCCACCTACACTATCTCCTTTCAGCCTAAGGTCTGCAACTTTTTCAAGCATTTTTTTGGCAGCCTCGGGATCGGCACATCTTACATGATTTTTTTCTACATTTTCAAGTATTTCTTCAAAAGAAAGAGTTTTTGCCCGAATTCCGCCTAGTTCGAGCACATGTCCGGCAATCTGGATTCCAAATGTAGAAAGCAGGAGTTTTGCTAGGGCCCCACCTGCAACTCTGCCTACAGTTTCACGGGCTGAAGACCTACCTCCTCCATTATGATCCCTTATCCCGTAGCGTGCTATATAGGTAAAATCAGCATGTCCAGGGCGAGGGGTATTTTTAATATCGTCATAAGCCGAGGACTTTACATCTGCATTCCATACCAGCATGGAAATGGGAGTGCCCGTGCTAACTCCTTCATAAATTCCAGAAAGTATATCCACCCTATCAGCCTCGCATCTTGGAGTGGAAACTTCACTCTGTCCAGGTCGCCTTCTGTTCAGCTCTTTCTGGATATCAATATCTGAAAAAGGGAGTCCCGCAGGTAATCCATCTACCACAACTCCTACAGCCCTCCCGTGGGATTCGCCCCATGTGGTAATTCGAAACATCTGCCCAAAAACGTTTCCAGCCATGAATATTAATTGGCTGTTTTGCTATTTGATTCTTGAGGTTATTGTGAGGAAGGATCAATATGCACAACTAATTCAAAAATAATATTTTTTATTCCTCTCTAATCTTTTTGTTGATACTTCGATGGATAAGTGGGGTATTCACCAGGGGTATTTTCAGAAATGGATATAGGAAAATGGGCATAACCCTTATATCTGTTATACTTATGAGAGTTCATCTTATAATATTTCTATACTGCTTCAACTCAAATAACTAGTTTACAGATTTTTTTCAATTTTGTACATTTATCAATAGTTCCGACTTATGCAGTTCTGAATGATTACTCTTGTTCAATTTCAATTTTCTCTCATAGCTTCACAAGAAAAAACTTCATTAATACATCTGAATTCTATCTTTGTTATCATTCCATCTAATAATTCAATATTTTCGAGTTATAAAGTAAAAATTTTGCATAGTATCTGTAAGCTATATTATGTTTTTTAACTGTCGGCAAAAGATCATGTTTTTATTTTCCTATTAGGTAATATTTATAAATATCTACTGCGCCAAAATATGTATCAAACAGCTGATATTTGGTAAGCTGAATAGTTATCATTGAGAGTTAAATTAATTTTTAAGCTGCTGCAAAATTGAAAAAATAGATGGCAATCTTGTATGCATCTGTGGACAGAGGGTTGTAAAAAGCATTTTCATGATGATAAGTTACTGTTTCTGGATCAGTAAATCACAGCGATGAGTTCTATGACAAATAGACGCTTGTCAGCTAGATGGTAGAAGCATGTCGTGAGATTTAATCATTGGACTTATACTTTAGCAGCTTCTAAGCTGCATGTTTTCTCCCAAATTCCTAGTATATATCCTTTTCGTGTTCATTCCTTCCTCTGTTCATGCAACCAGTATGGGTAAGTATTTCAATTTCATTTGCGCCTATTTTTTGATAGAGAGAATCTTCACGAATTGTCTCAAATCCATTATGGTTCTTCTTTTGGTTCTGAGTTAATCCTTTTTCTACTTTGAACTCATTGCTACGAATATTTTTGCTGTTCCATTCCTGACACATTTGTAATCATACTTTTCTGGATTTCTAGGCTCCATGGAAATGTGCATTTTCTTATATCTAATCAGCTGTTTCGGTTTTCCGGTAAGGCTGCTGTTAAGTTTCTTCGGATAGTAATCCGCTTCATACAGATTAAGAATATCGTAAATTTCGTATCAATATTCGAAACCGATAGCCTGAATGCACAAAATTCGTTTCAATCGAGGCTTAATTTTGCTTTTTCCAGAGTAAACCTAATATAGTCATTGTTTATTGTTTCAAGTTCCTCTTTTTCCAAGTTATTCAGTAAGGGATATAAGCTACAATCTCTAATCCTATTAAGAGAACTGGCATATGTCAGTGTCATTATTTTTGCAACATGCATTTCTGTATGTTTTCCATCTTGATAAGATATTGTCTTACTTCAATAGTAATTTGGAATAATTTGCCAAAAATATTTTTTCTAGATTCTCAAAACAATATTCTACTCATTTTCTATATGTATAAAATAATGCTATCTGTATTCTCAATAGGGCAGTAGCTTAAAAATTGATCTAACTTTCAATAATAGTAGTGTGCAAATGAGCAAACAAATTCTACATGTTTATATATCTACAGAATATTGCTTCCTAAAAATACTTAATTTTTTCGATATATTTGTGTTCTCATCTTATTGGTTTACTGGTTGTATGATACTTTCTCTGTTTAATTCTCTTGATTTTTTATCTCCCTTATTCATAAAGCCCTTTAGGGAATCTACCTCATAATCTCAAAGTTTAATCTCTAGCATGAAGATTTAAAGGGATTCTGAATGAATTAAGATGACAGATAATCAAATTGTAATAACACAAAAGAATGTTCTTTTATCTATTAGCATGACCTATCGCTGTAGGAAAAGGATTTTTTCACTATTTTTGGAAAAATTGTGATATTTGAAACAGCGATTATCCATTTTTGGTTGGATAAAGTTTTCCACGAAAAAATTGAACAAAAACTCGGATTTCTTTCCAAAAAAGTAGTTTTTCTTTCTAAAATATGGAGACTAAAGCTATGTATATTTTTTGTGTAAATCGTACTTTTTCAGTAAAGTTATTTCTAAATTCCACGTCAACGAAAATAATTTTGCTATTCTAACTTCAGGAAATAATGTTTTTTCACTTACCCATAAATATCATACTTGAAGGACATAGGTTCTTCAAAGTACATATTTCACATTTAGGTTTTCTTGTCTGGCAGATCTTTCTCCCATGATAAATCAGGATCATAGAGATTGAATCAAGCTCTTTCTTCGGTGCAAGAGATATCAGATCAGCCTCAATTTTCTCAGGATCTGAATTCTCTGTAAAGTTTAACCTCCTTGATACTCTTTTTACATGTGTATCTACAGCTATACCCTCTATTACCCCAAATGCTCTCGCAAGTACTATATTTGCTGTTTTTCTTCCGACTCCAGGTAAAGTAACAAGTTCTTTCATTGTCTTAGGAACTTTTCCATTATAGTGCTCGATGATCAATTTGGCAGCCCCTGTGATATTTTTCGCTTTGTTTTTGTAAAAACCTGTAGAATAAATATCATTCTCGAGTTCCATGAGGTCCGCATTTGCATAATCCTTTGCAGTACAGTATTTTTCAAACAATTTTTCAGTTACCCTGTTAATCTGGACATCTGTAGATTGGGCAGATAGAATGGTTGCTATAAGAAGCTCAAGAGGGTTACGATAATTAAGGGAAGGCTTCGCATCAGGGTACATTTTCTTAAGAATAGTTAAACATATCTGTACTCTTCGTATCGCATCAGAGTTATTGTTAGCTGTGGAGTATTTAGGAGGCATCAAGAATAAATTTGAATTGAACGCTGATAAGTTTTTGCCCGAAAATTCTAATAGTTTAAAAAATATTTGACGAGAATTTCAAATAATGTACTTATTATTGGCATTATAATCAATCACTATTAATGATATAACTAAATTTAGGAGCCTATAAAAATCTTCTATCAATAATCATCTGAAAATTATTGCAAATTGTGTGCCTAGTCACATGCGATGTGATCGAATTTAATAAGAAAACGATACTGTGCTGCGTAAAAATCATCCAAATTGGCATTTCCCCATATTATTGTAATCATTCTATCATAATAGATCCTTATATTTTTCTACAAAAAACGAAGGAATACATAATATTGAAATCGAATAATTACATTAAATTTGTTGGTACCAGCTTTAAAACTATTAAGTCTTTCAGAATGAACATTTATTCCTGCAAATATCCCAAACATGTTTATCCAGCATCAATTTCTTGTTTTGGCTTTATTGGAGGGTTATATCAGCGCAGACTATCATGATTTTGTAGAACTTATTGGTCTAATAAACAATCTAAATAAAAACTCGATCTTAATAAGACCCCCTATTTTATTACCCATCAAAAGTTTGTATCCAGAATTTCCTCTTCTCTGTTTAACCTTTTTTTGTCAAAAACTCTAACGTTGTTTTTTACCCACATGGATAAATGATCTCTATTACAGCAATTGATGCAACAGGCTTTACAATTCCCTATACGAGTGACTATCGTTCCCGCAAAATAGGGGAGCTACAAAGGAATTTCTTGAAAACTTCAATATCAGTCGACATAGCTAAAAAGGTAGCATTAGGATGGAAAATTAGTCAAAAAATATATTATGAAATCAAACATGCGAATGTTCTGATAAAACAATCAAATCGGATCCAAAAATCTCAATATTATGTGATGGGTAAAGGAAGGGAACAGTCTGATTCTCTGGGATTCTAAATTTGAATTCGTAAGCTGAGCCAGACTTTAGAGCAGAATTATCCATGTAAATAGCCTCTATCTAGGATTATTCCTGCAAATGGCTTCTTTAAACTCTAGGATTTATAAAGTTGAACTAAGAATCAATAGCATTAGATCTTTAATTGGACAAAGCTCAAGTTCAAAACCACAGCGTTTATTGAGTGTGATTTTATACTTTAAATGCTTAAGTCATGATATTATCGTGTTCACTATATAACTATCTATACATAGTATTAGTATTACTACAGTCCTCATAGTAAAACTCACATGTTATCAAATAGGTAAAATGGATTTATGATCAAGTATCAAAATTTGTTCACTGATCTTCAAATTATAGGTGAAGCGTGGATAATACAAAAGAACAGGAATAAAGAAAAAATTTCCCCATATTTTTCCATCCTTTTCGGGATTATATAGTTTCAAGCAGCTTAAGCGTGAATAATTTCAAAAATAATTTGATTTTACTTAATAAGTTCTTTAAATTGTTCGCCCTTCAATAATATTTTAAAGTCATCTTCTGTCTTTGCTTTTTCAGGATATATGAGTCAAGCTCGGTGATTTTTTTTTAAATTAATGTTTGATTTATACTCGTTGTTGACGAGAGAAGATGTAGAAAAAGTCTTTTTTTATACCAAGCCATTGAATTTTGGGGATTAACTTCAATTGCTTTGTCATATGCTTTTATCGCTTCATCTGATTTATTTTGGTCAGATAGAACATTTCCTTTATTGTACCAAGCATCTGAATTCTGAGGGTCAATTTCAATTGCTTTTTCATAGGCTTTTATAGCTTCATCGGACCTATTTAATTTATAAAAAGCATTTCCTTTGCCGTTAAAAGCTTCTGGAGCCGTCGGGTTAATTTCAATTGCCCTGTCAAATGCATTTAATGCTTCATCGGATTTATTTAGAATATATAGAGCATTTCCTTTATTGTACCAAGTATTTGAATTATGTGGGTTAATTTCAATTGCTTTGTCATAGGCTTTTATTGCTTCATCGAATTTGTTAAGTTTAATTAAAGCATTTCCTTCACTGGCCCAGGTATTTGAATTCTGCGGGTTAATTT
>OCZT010000272.1_pt1 | contig 49686 bp, 47 predicted proteins | sample 1539031 | NCBI WGS metagenome assembly OCZT01 (sample SAMEA3539308, study PRJEB22396) | soil metagenome | biome: tundra; feature: field; material: soil | place: USA | collected 2010-05 | depth 0.15 m
TGGGAGTGGAGCACGTAAAAGACGTAAACCTGCCGGCCGCGTTCTTTTATTCCAGAGTGGTCGGCGGCAACGAAGCCGCCATAAAGTCGGCCATGAGCTCGCTTAAGATCACGGATGAATACACATGGGACGAACAGTCGACCGTGGAAATACTGCTGAACGAAGATTTCCTGGAAAAGTCAATGCCCATAGCCGCGGCAATGTCAGGGGAGCCAGTAACCGCCACAGCCGGGGTCAAATAAGGGTTATGTCATGTTTGGTTCGCGTAGGGGCGGACTTATGTGTCCGCCCGCCGCGGTTTTTGTCTCAGTTGTTCCATCCGGTGGTCTGTTCAGAGCGAAGTACACATGAGTAGATAGAACAGTTGAGCAGATAGATTAGCAAGCTCGGTAACCATTATAATAAAACAAACTGTCGTATTAAAACTCATTGCTATTGTTAATGTATTTTTAAGTTGACATATGTACTAAATATAGTACAATTGTATTATAAAACGAACAAAGGAGACGGATATGCGCCTGAATGCAAATTTGACGGAAATATTTGATTCGCCGGTAAAGATTAAACTGCTCAAATATATCATTAAACCCGGGTTTATGATGACCGGAAGGGAAGTTTCGCGGATATGCGGGACTTCTGTTTCAAATACAATTAATATATTAAAGGAATTTGAGGATATTAATCTGGTAACAAGCAGGCGCGCGGGAAAATCAGTCGTATGGACCGCCAGGCCGGAAAGTTATGCCTATTTTGTCGCAAACAGGTTATTTGGCGAACGGAATTTATTCAGTGCGGTTGAGCATTTAAAACAAACTTTAAAAGGCTGGGCGCAATTAAATAAAAGATATGTCGACAGGGTGATTTTATTCGGGTCGGTTGCGGAGGGGAATGAAAAGTCGTCAAGCGATATTGATCTGTTTGTGGAAATTAGAAGCAAAGAATTCAAGAAAGATATTGAAAAATTACTTGAACAGCTGTCTCTAAATTGCATAAAATCATATGGCAATGTGTTAAGCCCTTATATTCTTACAAAAAAGGAATTTCAGGACATGAAAGGCGGGGAACTGTTCAAAAATATTGAAAAAGGGGGCAAAATATTATGACAAAAAATATTAAAACAAGAGAAGTTGAAAAAGGGTTGTTTAAAAATTATTTACAGAAAGCGGACGAAAATTCCAGGGGCGCGGTAAAATCGCTGGAAGAAAAGGCTTATAATGCCGCTGCTGTGAGCGCCGTGCATGCCGCGATATCCGGGGCCGATGCTTTCTGCGTGTTTGGGTTGGGGAAAAGATGCGCGTCTGAGAACCATAAGGATACGGCGGCTCTGATAATGGACGCCACAAATATGAAAAGCGAAAATGAAAAGATTATAAAGATTTTTGAATCAATCATAAGGATTAAAAATATGGCTGAGTATGAGGAGCGGCTTGTAAGGGGAAAAGAGGCGGAAAAGGAGGTACGTGAAGTTGTGGAGCTGCTAAATCTGATAAGGATGGTTATGAAGGAAAAGTAAGAAATGAATGTGAGACTTCGAACTTTTAGTTAGATTTTGTAGAGAGGGGGCTTGCCCCCTCTCACTGCGGGATTTTTAGGCAATGAGGAGGGTTGAGGAGTGAGGTCTTAGCAGGGGCGGATTTATGCTTGCACGCTGAAGCATCAGCGAAAGCATGTGTCCGCCAGCCGCAGGCTTTTGTTTCAGTTGTTCTATTTGACGGTAAGAAGCTGGCTTTCACCTTCCCCGGGATGATTGCTTTTTGTAATTAATATTATATTTTTTCCAAATTTTTTTATATTCCATAAATTTATAACCGCACTTTGCGCAAACTGGTTCGGAAATATTCTTCACTTTTAAACATTTCGGGCAAACCACAGACACTTCATCGTAAGAACCGCTTTCTATCTTACATAAACAACGTTTGCAAAATAACGAATCGCCTCTATTTTCGAAGCCGCAATATATGCAATTAACTTTTGTATGCATGCATATAATTTTCCACAAAAAAGCCAATATCGTCAGTGATATTAGACCAAAAATAAGTAAAATCACCATGGTAATAACTCCCGCAAATACTCCATACTTTTTGGCCATTTCAGGTAATATGTATCTCGAATAGAATAAACTACTAAAAATAATATATGCTACAAATAATGCACTTGATGCTTTATTCATAAAGAATAAATTATTTGAATAATATTTTATTTTTTCATTTTTTAAGGTTTTTTTATCTTTGTTCCTGCTTTTCGTGTAGTAATTTAGCATTAATTAGACACCTTCACATCTGAAATTATTTTACATTACCCCTGAAATTCTGTCAGGAGGTAATATATCATGTCCCATTCCAAAAGACAATACTTTCCGCAAGACTGTCCGCAAGACATGGATGGCTAAAGCCCGGCGATTGTGCCGAAAAATCAGGACGAGATGAAAAACAAACAGACTGAATATGGAAAACCGGAAGGCGTGTAAAGCGGTGCGTTAAAATCCCGGACAGCATGGAATTATTATTTACCATTCCCTCTATTTGTTGTAATATATCCCTGTTCGAAAAAAACATAACCGGAGGTTTCTTATGGCAAAAAAGGTCATTTTGATAATCAGGGACGGATGGGGCATAGGCCCTGACACACCGTATAATGCCGTAAAAAAAGCAAAAAAACCAAACACAGACAATTATCTCAAAAAATACCCGAATTCCGTGCTTGAAGCCTCGGGCCTGTCAGTCGGCGTGCCTAAAGGATACCAGGGTTCGTCCGAGGTGGGCCATTTAAACATGGGCGCGGCTCGCATAGTAAAGCAGGAAGTTGTCCGTATTAATGAAGCCATAGAAGCCGGGACGGTTTTCGGCAACCCGAATATGAAACGCGCGTTTGAAGCGGCAAAAAAAAGCGGGACGCTCCACATAATGGGGCTCATACAGGACGAGGGCGTGCACGCCCACCAGGAACACATGTACGCTATTATAAAGGAAGCCGCGGCGCAGAAAATACCGAAAGTTTACGTCCACTTTTTCGCGGACGGCCGCGATACCTATCCTAAAAGCGCGCTTACATACCTTGATAAGCTTGAGGCAAAATTTGTGGAATACGGCATAGGGACCGTGGGCACTGTAATGGGAAGGTACTATGCCATGGACCGCGGAAAAAACTGGGACTTAACCGATAAAGCCTATAACTGCATGACAAAGTGCGAAGGCAAGAAAGCAGTATCGGCAAGGGAAGCCATAGAAGAAAGCTATCAAAATGACAAATTATCAAACGGCGACGAAATGACCGATGAATACATATTGCCCACGGTCATCGGGAATTTTCCCGGGATAAAAGACGGGGACGGCGTGATACACACCAACTACCGCCAGGACAGGGCCATACAGCTAACGAACGCTTTTGTGGATGAATCATACCCGGGTAAGCGCGGGAAAAAACTGGACATAGCATACTGCGGGCTGACCAGGTATTATGACGCGTTCAAATACAACGTACTGCCGCCGCTTGATGAAGGCGGGGATATGGTAAACCTGGTCGGCGAGGAAGTTTCAAAAAAAGGGATGAAACAGTTGAGAATAACAGAGACGCAGAAATTCAAGCACGTGACCTCGTTTTTTAACGGCAAGATGCTGGAACCATACAAGGGGGAAGACAGGCTTGAACTCAAGGGCCGTTTTGATCCGGCTACCTTTGCGGAGCATCCCGAGATGGAAGCGTATCAGGTCAAAGACAGGGCCATAGAGGAAATAAAATCAGGCAAATATGATTTTATCACGCTGAATTTTGCGAACTGTGACATGGTGGGTCATACCGGGAATTTTGAAGCGACCGTAAAAGCCGTTGAAGTTGTTGATGAATGCACGGGAGCGGTTGTAAAGGCCGCCCTCGACGCGGGCTATGTTGCCCTGGTTACAGCCGACCACGGCAATGCCGAAGAAATGGCGGACCCGATAACAGGCACGGCAAGAACTGCGCATACAACATATCCGGTTGAGTTGATTTACATAGGCACGGACGCGGATAAAGTAAAACTTAGGCCCCATGGAGTACTCGCTGACATAGGCGCGACAGTGCTTGATTTGCTTGGCATAACAAAACCAAAAGAAGCGACAGCGCAGAGTTTGATAATAAAATGATCTTATAAATGGTTTTGCGGGGGATTAGCCTGCGTCGCCCGCTGCGGGTATCCGGCGTTTTTTGCCGCTGACAGCCATCCACGCATTAATTTTCATTAATATTATGGCTCCAAAGGCGATGAGAGACAGGGCTTCGGCGGAGTTGCTTAAGTTCCTTCCGATAATCCCGTCGGAGGTTAAAACCAGCAATGCGAATGCGGTCCATAGCAATACCTTCATCAGCGTCCCCATTGTTTTCTTATCAAGCATCTCATGAAACAAAACCAATGCCGGCAGAAATATCATAACAAAATTGGCTTTTCTTGCGACCATGGGCAGCAGCAGGGACAATACAAAAATAACATTTATTTCATGAAGGTTTTTATCCTTTTTCCGCGCCATATAAGCCATAAAAGCCAGGCTGAAAAGCGCGGCAGCATAGTAAATTATCTTGATCTTTTCAAAAGACAGGTTGATGAAATTCACAAAAGGCAGCTGCTGCGCGTGCGTCGGGTTTGCACCCAGAAAACGCATGAGCATGGCATATACGGACTGATTTGCCGTGTAGGAGTTCGGGTCAGTAGAGGCGTTAAACACAGACTCCCGCAGGAAATAGTTTATCAAGGCGGGATATTTTTCCAGGTAAAAGATCCCCGGCAAAAGGTTGAGCACAAGCACTGCCGCGGCACAATATAGGACATATTTGTAATCCCTTTTCATAAGGAAATAGACTATAAAAAGCGCGGGATAAAGTTTTATAGTGGAGGATAGCGCCAGTAAAACCGCCGATAATACAAGATTGTCTTTTTCTTTATAATAAATAGCCAGCACGATCAGCGCCATTACAGGCACATTCACCTGGCCAAGCTTGAAATCATCGGCTATAAACCTCAGTGCCGTCACGAAACCCAGCGCAATGGCAGCCTTTGATATTTTTAAATCTTTAAATAATCCGGGAATAAGAACAAGCATATATAGGAACAGCGCCATCTTTATCACATAAAAAACATATCCGGCCGCGAGCGGAGGTATGAGCGTGAATGGCACCATAATCATCGCAAAAAACGGCGGATAGTGGTTTATCATTCCGGAGATCGCACCGGGCATGTAGATGTTCGGGCTTAGTGCCTTAAACTGCATGGCCACATCATAATAGGACTCAAAATCATTTCCTTTCGCGCATTTGAAACCCCACGCAACAAGGATTATGAACACAACCGTAAGAATTATGTAATTTATATGCTCTTTTTTCATTGATTCCCCTTTTTAATATTTTGGGTATTATAATCCAGCGGGGCTTAACTTGCAAGTTTTAATTTCCTTTTGTTAACATGCGTCATTTGTCCGGACTTGATTTATCGGTATTAATATGTTATAATATCACAAAATTAGTGATAAATGAGGTTTGAATATGGAAAAAACAATTTTCAAAATGATATTAATAATATCGGCATGTTTTTTTGCGGCCAATGCAAAGGCGGGTGGAATTACAATGACCAAGACTGCAATATTCGCGGGCGGGTGTTTCTGGTGCATGGAAGGGCCTTTTGAAGCTGAAAAAGGCGTCATTGAAGTCAAGGCGGGCTATACGGGCGGGAAAACAAAGAACCCTTCTTATGAAGACGTATCGTCAGGCATGACAGGGCACGTGGAAGCCATTCAGGTGGTTTATGACCCCGCAGTTGTTTCTTATGAAAGGCTGCTGGAGATTTTCTGGCGGCAGATAGACCCGACTGATTCCGGCGGGCAGTTTGCGGACAGGGGGACGCAGTATTATACCGGTATATTTTACGCAGACGAAGAGCAGAAAAAAGCCGCTGAAAGATCAAAAAAGGAAATGGGATCTTCGGGGATGTTTGACAAACCCATAGTTACACAGATCAGGAAGGCGGCGGATTTCTATGAGGCTGAGGCGTATCATCAGGATTATTACAAGAAAAATTCCTTTCAATATATGTTGTATAAAAAGGGTTCGGGCCGTGAGGAGTTCCTGAAGGAAACCTGGGGAAAAACAAGGGAAAAAAGCCTGAGGAAAAAACTCACCCCGCTGCAGTATCAGGTAACCCAGGAAGAGGGTACGGAACCCGCCTTTCACAATGAATATTGGGACAACCACAGGGAGGGCATTTATGTCGACATAGTGTCGGGCGAGGCGCTTTTTTTATCCACTGACAAATTTGATTCAGGCACGGGCTGGCCGTCGTTCACCAAACCGATCGCCAAAGACAGCGTGGTTGAACGCAAAGACTCAAGCCTGTTCATGGCGCGGATAGAAGTCAAAAGCAGGAACGCCAAATCACACCTGGGGCACGTGTTTAATGACGGCCCCAAACCCACAGGCCTGCGTTACTGTATGAATTCAGCGTCATTGAGGTTCATACCAAAGGAAGATATGGAAAAAGAAGGATATAAGGAGTATTTGACACTGTTTGAGAGGGATAATTAAAAATTTAAAATTAAAAATGAAAAATTATGGTCTATTGCCGCGCGCTGTGCGCTTGCAATATTATAATAGGTCGCAAAGCGACACATTAATTTTGAATTCTAAATTTTTAATTTTTAATTAAATGTCTGCCCCACCATCGGTATGCAAAATTTGTGTTATAATAAACCCGCATTAAATTATTGATATTAAGGAGGCTTTTTTATGCACAAACTCATACTGCTCCGCCACGGCGAGTCAACCTGGAACAAAGAAAACAGGTTCACAGGGTGGACTGACGTTGATCTGTCGGAAAAAGGCTATAGCGAGGCCCGCAAGGCCGGCGAATACCTGAAAAAAGAAAACATGCAGTTTGATATCGCCTTCACTTCGCGCCTAAGGCGCGCCATCATGACCTTGAATATTGTCCAGGATGTCATGGACCTTATGTGGGTCCCTGTCATACGTGCATGGGAACTTAACGAGCGGCATTACGGAGCCCTGCAGGGGCTCAACAAATCAGAGATGGCCGTCAAATACGGGGAAGCGCAGGTCAAAATATGGCGCAGGAGCTACGACGTAAGGCCGCCGGCGCTTGAATTGACCGATGAAAGGCACCCCAATAAGGAAGAAAAATACGCGGACCTGAAACCGGAACAGCTGCCATCCTGCGAATGCTTAAAGGACACGGTTGCAAGGACCATCCCTTATTACGAACAAAATATTGTTCCATATATGAAAGCGGGTAAGACTGTAATGATAGCCGCCCACGGAAATTCGCTCCGCGCGCTTGTAAAGTACCTGGACAACATCGCCGAAGACGTTATAACAGAACTGAACATCCCGACGGGACTGCCGCTTATATACGAACTGGATGACAACTTAAAGGTGAATAAAAGTTATTACCTGGGCGACCCTGAAGAGGTGAAAAAAGCCATGGAAGCCGTGGCAAACCAGGGGAAAGCCGGGAATAATTAAAAATTTAAAATTAAAAATGAAAAATTATGGTCTATTGCCGCGCGCTTTCATTCGACAAGCTCATGATTTATTTATGATAAGAAACATCCTGAGCCTGTCGAAGGATTGCGCTTGCAATATTATAATAAGTCGCAAAGCGACACATTAATTTTGAATTTTACATTTTGAATTTTTAATTGAAAGGAGTTTTAAATGCACCTGATTTCCTGGAACGTTAACGGCATACGCGCCGTGCACAACAAAGGCATGTTCCTGCCTTTGTTTGATTTAAAACCTGATATTCTCTGCGTTCAGGAGACAAAAGCGCAGGACGACGTGTTCCCCGGGGAACTGAAAGAAATTCCCGGATATAATTTTTACCTAAGCTCGGCCGAAAGGAAAGGCTACAGCGGAACGGCCATGTGGGCGAAAGAAAAACCGGCCGACGTAACATACGGGTTTGGAAAAAAACAATTTGACGATGCAGGCAGGACGATCATTGCCGAATTTGACGGTTTTTACCTGTACAATATCTATTTTCCAAACGGCGGGCGCGGGCCCCAGTGGGTTGACCATAAAATGGAGTTTTACGAAGCGTTCCTGAAACACGCGGAAAGGAACAGGAAGAAAAAGGAAATAGTTATATGCGGCGACGTGAATACCGCGCATAAGGAAATTGACCTGGCGCGGCCGAAAGAAAACGCGAAGTCCACGGGATTTTTGCCCATAGAGCGGGCCTTTCTTGACAAACTTGTTTCAAAAGGTTACGTGGACACGTTCAGGGAAAAGAATAAAGAAGGCGGGAATTATACATGGTGGGATTATAAAACGGGCGCGCGGGCCAGGAACACAGGCTGGCGCATCGATTATTTTTATGTAACCCCCGGTCTTGCAAAAAAAATAAAGTCTGCCGGCATCATGAAAGATACGCACGGCTCCGACCACTGCCCCGTGTGGATAAAAATTTAAGGGCGGGTTTCGCCCTTTTGATCATATTTATAGGGATCAAGATCATGTTCCCCCGTATTGGCGGTAAGTTTTGTATGCCGCAGGGCGGGGCGGCATAATGCTTTCCAACGGGAACTCCGCTGCTTTTGGCTCGACAACCTACCAGACAGATTCTTACAAAGACGGAGCGCCCGCGTTACTGATCGAAGTTAACGCCGTCTTCGGCGGGGTTGAGATAAGAAAGTAAGCGCTAATGCATGGTTTGCAGATGCGGCATATAATGCCGCCACCCGTGGTTTTACGGCTGAAAATTGTGATGTTAAACGCAAAATATAGTTTCATAAAGCGTAATTGACTTTCAAACAATGAAAATCCTTATTTTAAAGGTAAAAAAAGTATATTTGAAAAAATAGGTTCCAGAATTAAACTTGACATTAAACCACTTTATTATGTATAATAAAGTTGATTTATAAAAGTTCTCAGAATACTTACGTGACCAAGGAGGCTCTTTAATGGGAATGACTCAGGCAGAAGCAATTGCGGAAAGACTTAAAGGCGAATGCAAAAGACTTTACGGCGGGGCGCTTATAAGGGTGGCACTAGATACGTATCCCAATGACGACGGAGCGGACCTTTATATTTACGCGCCGAGGAAATTTTCCGACATGCTATTATCAAAACTGAAGATCGCGAGAGTTCAGTTTCTGAAGAATACCAAGGTTGACGGCGACAAGGTAAGGATTTTTATGGAGGACGTCGAGAATATGACCCCGGAGCTGAAAGCAAAATTAACGGCAGCTCAGGTGCCGCAGACACCGCAGAAGTAAGGTTTTTAACAGACTAAAAATACCTTCTAAATTTGGCAATAGGGGCTAATTGTACCTATACGCGTTTGACGTTAAAATCTTTGGGAGAGACATGAAAAAACTGAAAAGAAAAAAGCACATTACGCTCATGGTTGTACCTGATGACACCGGCAGGGTAATCAGCGTGAAGCTTGGGGCCAGGCTTTTACTCGGTCTTCTTCTGCTTTGGACTTCTTCTGTTTTTATTTCGGCTTTTATAATCACCCGGCACGCGGACTACAGGACGAGGATCGCGTATGACAGGTTTCTGCAGCAAAAACACAAAGAATTCGCCAAAGAAATGATCGAGTCAAGGGACACGGTAAAGCGCGTGACAGAGATCGACAAGCAGCTGCGCGACATGCTTTCCTTAAAAAGCAGGAATGCCATCATAAAATACACAGGGTTCGGCGGGCCCTCATACCTTGACACCAAACTCCTGGAAAAAAGCGTGAAAAACGGCGATGAGGTAATAAGCAGAAAATCTTTTGAACTTGCCGTACAGTACGTGCAGGAACAGGCAAAAGACTCGGAGAACTCATTTCAGGAGATCATAAGCTATATAACAGAACAGCGGGCAAGGCTTACGGCAGTGCCGACAGGCTGGCCTGTCAAGGGCTGGATCACGGCTTCTTTTGGACCCAGGATAGATCCTTTCACCGGCTCCCTTTCATACCACGCCGGGGTCGATATTGCAAACGACATGGGCACGCCGGTTAAGGCCACTGCTGACGGCATAGTAGTAACAGCTGATTTTGAACCGGGAGGATATGGGAACCTGGTTGTCATAAACCACGGTAACGGATACATGACCAAGTACGGGCATATGATAAAGTATGTGGTATCTCCGGGCCAGCATATCAAAAAGGGGCAGGTCATGGGATATCTGGGAAACACGGGGCGTTCCACGGCCCCGCACCTGCATTATGAAGTGAAATTAAACGGCGTTGCCGTAAACCCGGTAAAATATTTAAACAAGGAAATCGCGCTGAAATAATCTTTCTTTTTATGAAGACCTTCCGCGTTTTTAAACAATCCGGCATAAGAATTTGAGGTGTTGTCATGGCATTAGCGGGAATAGAAACTATAATAGGCAAAAGCTGCGAAGTAAAAGGCGGCATTACGGTTAAAGGCGGGATACGCGTTGACGGCAAAGTTGAAGGAAGCGTACTGTCCGAGGACACCGTCATCATAGGCGAGAACGCTGTTGTAAAAGGCGATATAACAGGCACCCATGTTGTGATAGGCGGAAAAGTGAACGGCGATGTGACCGCAAAAGTAAAACTTGAAATACTGCATACGGGCAAATTATACGGGGACATAAAGTCGCCAAAACTTGCCATGGCCGAAGGTGTGGTCTTTGAAGGCACCTGCGGGATGGAAAAAGACATGCAGGAAGCGCTGCCTTTAAAAAAATAATTACTAATTACTAATGACCAATTGCTAATTATTGACGGCTAAAAATTTGTGTGCGTGCCGTTCATTTTTGATTAGTAATTTGTAATCGGTAATTAGTAATTTTTTTTAACAGGGTTGTAAATAATAAAATGGAGAAAAAACATGGTAAGAGTACGCTTTGCGCCCAGCCCGACCGGATACCTGCACATAGGCGGGGCAAGGACGGCGCTTTTTAATTATTTATTTGCAAAGCATAATGACGGCAAATTTATTTTAAGGATTGAAGATACGGATAAAGAACGTTCAACAAAAGAATCCGAAACCGAGATACTCGAGTCCTTAAAGTGGCTCGGGCTTGACTGGGACGAGGGGCCCGGCAAAAGCGCGGATGATTCGCTTTACTATCAGACAAGGCGGCTCCCGGTATACCACAGGCATGCGGAAAAACTCCTTAGTGAAAACAAGGCGTATAAGTGTTTCTGCACAAAGGAAGAACTCGACGCTGAAAGAAAAAAAGCAGAAGCTCAAAAGCGCGCGTTTAAGTATGACGGCAGGTGCGGCCTGCTTACAAAGGAACAGGCTGCGCAAAAAGAAGCGGACGGCATGCCGTATGTTGTCAGGGTAAGGGTGGCACAAACGGGTGAAACCATTGTCAACGACATAGTAAGGGGGGAAGTTAAAGTACAAAATTCCACCCTGGACGACATTATAATCCTGCGCACCGACAAGATGCCCATATATAATTTTGTCGTGGTTGTTGATGATGTTGAAATGGGCATAACGCACGTAATACGCGGCGAGGACCACCTGTCAAACACACCAAAGCAGATCCACATTTACAAGGCCCTGGGTTTTCCCATACCGCAGTTCGCGCATATCCCGCTTATACTCGGCGCTGATAAGTCCAAACTTTCAAAGAGGCACGGGGAAACAGCCGTACTCAGGTATAAAGAATCGGGATATTTGCCTGAAGCGCTTGTAAATTACCTTGCGCTGCTTGGCTGGTCACCCGACAACGAGGACACAATATTTTCCATGGAACAGCTAATATCGAAATTTGCGCTCGAACGCGTCCATAAATCAGGCGCCATGTTTGACAATAAAAAGCTGACGTTCATCAACGGCGTCCATATAAGGAACAAAAGCGCGGATGAACTTACAAAACTGTGTATACCATACCTGCTTAAAAGCGGCGTTATAACGGATGATGACGTAAAAAACAGGCATGACTTTATCAAACACACTATTGTATTGCAGCAGGAAAAGCTGCAGGTATTATCCGAAATATCGGATCTGTCGGCTTATTTCTACAAGGACGATTATGACATGAATGAGGACGCAAAAAAAGTATGGGAAAAGAACGCTGGGGAACGCGGCAAAGTTCTTGAGATCTTTGGGAAAATAATCAGCGAAACAGGCGTGGATAAAGCCAAACTTGAAGAACGGTTAAAAGTTGATATGGAAGCGGCCGGCATAAAACCGAAAGTTTTTATGCATGTAATAAGGGTTGTTTTATCAGGCACGACCATGGGTCCGGGGCTGTTTGACATAGCAGAAACGTTCGGCCTTGAAAAGTGCATGGCAAGGATAAAAAAATACGGCTGTTAAATACGCACAAAGTCTGTGACAGCATTACCTGATAAAGGAGTATAACTTAATGTCCATTATAGAAACAATACACAAACGCCAGTCATGGAGGACGTTTTCACCAAAACCTGTGGAAACGGATAAAATCAGCCTGCTCCGTGATTTTATGTCATCAAACACCCAAAGCGTATTCGGCTCCGCCATACGCTGCACGCTTATTAATTTCGAAGAGGCTCCCATGCAGATCCTGAAAACCATGGGAACCTACAGCGTAATAAACGGCGCCAGGCTTTTTATGGCAGGCTGCGTTAAAAAGCAGGGAAAGTGTCTTGAAGATTACGGGTATGTCATGGAGAAAAACATATTAAAAGCAGTGGAACTCGGCCTTGCCACCTGCTGGCTTGGCGCGACTTTTGACAAAAACGGTTTTTCGGATAAACTAAAATGCGCGGACGATGAAATAGTTCCGGCAGTATCCCCCGTGGGCTACGCGGCAGACAAGAGGCGGCTTGCGGACAACCTCATGAGAAAAGTGGCGAATTCCGACACAAGGAAACATCTGTTTGAAATTTCATTTATCGGAGATTTTTACAATTCCCACGTTCCGGATAATAAATATAAAGCAGTCTTGGAATGCGTAAAGCTGGCGCCGTCCGCCACAAACCAGCAGCCGTGGAGGTTTTTGAAGGATCCGAAAATGGATGTTTTTCATCTTTACCTGGAACGCACCAAAGGATATACTTATCCCGCAGGACAGAACATAGACATGGGAATAGCCATGGCGCACTTTGAACTTGCGGCCCATGAACTTAAACTGGAAGGTAAATGGACCGTGGAAAAACCGGACGTAGACGCCGGTGACAGGGAATATGTGGCGACGTGGAGGCCATAAAATTTAGCTCAAGCTAAATTTTATGGCCCTGTACCCGAGCAAAGCGAGTGGTACAGGGTAAATGGATGGAAACGGCCCGAATATTTATGATTATACTTAGATACTGCCGGAAAAGCCCCCAAGGGGCGGGCAGCATGATATGCTGCCCCTACAAATGCAGGCAAATATTTGTAGGGGCCGAATATTATTCGGCCCACAACGATGGTTTTTAAGGGTTTTCGTACAGTATCACTTAAGGCTGTTTTTTTATAACTTAAATCCCTCTTTTTACATAAACTTTCCCGTATTTTATCTGCCCAATTGCCGCCACTTCGTTTTCATAAAGGAGTTTGACTATCCCTGATTTAAAAGGAAGCGTATTATCGACAGGCATGCCATTCTTTATCCTGCCGTAGTTCACGTCGCTGAGCATTATGAAAGGCATATCATAAAGCGCGTCATTCATTGAAATCAGGTTCCCTTCAAGCGTCTCCATTTCGCCTATCTTGTGGCCCTGCGCGAGGGTAAAAGGCCCGATCTTTGTGCGCGTCAAATCCGACAAAAACGCGCAGCTGCCTGCCTTCTCACCGAGATCCCGCGCGATGGAGCGCATATAAGTGCCTGAACCGCATGCGATCGTCAAATATACTTTGTTGCCGGAAATACCTGTATATTTTATGGAATGCACATTGACGGTCCTGGGTTCGGGGTTTACTTCTTTTCCGGCGCGCGCGAGTTCATAGAGTTTTTTTCCGTCTTTTTTTATGGCCGCGAACTTTGGAGGTATCTGGGTTATTTCCCCGGTAAATGACGGGAGCGCGGCAACAACCAGCTCCTCAAGATTTTGGGGTACGGGTTTCTCATTGACTGTCTCACCTTCGGCATCGTCGGTATTTGTAGCCCTGCCAAAAGTTATTTCTAGCTCGTATTCTTTGTCATCAGGCATGTATTCTGCAATCTTGGTGGCTTTACCGATAAGCGTTAACAGCAGCCCCTTGGCAAGCGGGTCCAAAGTCCCGCTGTGTCCTATCTTTGCGATACTAAACTTGCGTTTTACCTGCTCTATGGCGCCGAACGAAGTCGGGCCCTGTTCCTTGTTTATCAATAAAATGCCGTCCATAATATTATAATACCTTTCCCCTCTCCGTTGACTAGAGAGGGATAGGGCGAGGGTGATGCGCCCTGTCCGTATAAAGTGCAATAAATATAAACGATTTCAGGCAATATTGCAACCGTTAATAAAATTATTGTCAAGGCAAAGTGATTATGTCCGCCGTTAATAAAATTATTATGGGAAAATTGTCTGTTGAAAATGGCAGATTGCTGTTGTATGATAAAAAGAAAGAGGGTAAAAATGAATAAAAATAAAATAAATCCGTCATACTCAATAAAAATCCTAGTTTCAATTATTGCCATTTTTATTTTTTCAGGCGCAACCATGAAAAATACACGGGAAAGTAACGGTAAAAATCCGGAGCAACACGCGCTTAATGGCCGGATTTACATATTAAATATCAAGCATTTTAACGGAAGGAAGACCTTTACGCCTGATATTAAAATGGCAATGTCGGCGGAACAAATTGCAATAAAGTACCTGAAAATGAAGGAACCAAAAATATTCAATTCCTATGGCATGTACTGCAAACAGGCTGTTGGATATGTGTCAAACGGCCATAAGACCATACGTGTAAACTATATATTTAATCCCGGTTCAAGATTTACCGAGAAAATGCTGCTTAACGATTATATAGTTATCGAAGACGGCGGGGATTCTGTTTTTCAAATGGAGATCGATATGAAAACAGGGAAGGTAATTTCATTCAGCGTGAACGGGCAGGCGTAAAATATAGGGCCTGAATACAATAAACTTTGCGGCATTTTGAAAAATCCCGCGGCTAAAGTTCGGAACGTTGCGGGTTATTTTAGCCGCTGATTTTTACCCTTTCAAGCCTTGTGCAAACCATGTTTTTATGATATATTTAGCGTATTATCAGAGGTATGAAAAGCGGGAGGGATAACTATCTCATCCCGTTATTTTGTCTATATATGGCAGGATTATGCCCTTAAAGCGGAGGTTTGGATGAAGATTTGCGTAGTTGGCACCGGATATGTCGGGCTTGTGACGGGTGTTTGCATGGCGGACCTCGGGAATGATGTCATATGCGTTGACATAGATGAGAAAAAGATAGCAAACTTAAATAAAAATATTTTACCCATATATGAACCCGGGCTTGAAGAACTTGTAAAAAGGAACAAGGCGAGGCTGACCTTTACCCTGGATTTAAAGGCCGCGGTAAAAAAATCAGAGATAATATTTATCGCGGTCGGGACGCCTCCGCGGGCCAACGGCGAAGCTGACCTGTCTTTTGTGAAGGAAGTCGCTAAACAGATAGGAAAGAGCTTAAACGGTTATAAAGTCATAGTGGATAAGTCGACTGTGCCTGTGGGCATGGGCGACCTTGTGGAGTCCATTATAGAGGACAATTCAAATAACAAGTTCAAGTTTGATGTAGTCTCTTCCCCCGAGTTCTTAAAAGAAGGAAGCGCAATACAGGATTTTATGAACCCTGACAGGATAGTCATAGGCGCAAAGAAAAAAGACGCGGCTGAAAAGGTGGCCCAGATATTCAAGCCGCTCGCTACCAAGGTAATAATAACGGATTTAAGAAGCGCGGAAATGATAAAGTACGCTTCCAATTCGTTCCTCGCCACAAAGATATCATTCATCAACGAGATAGCCAACATATGCGAAAAGGTCGGGGCTGACGTGGAAACCGTGGCAAACGGCATGGGCATTGACCGCAGGATAGGGAAGCTGTTCTTGAACGCGGGCGCGGGATTCGGCGGTTCGTGTTTCCCCAAAGACGTGTCCGCGCTGGTTAATATAGCGCGCAAGGAAGACTATGAACCGCTTATACTTAATGCCGTCATAGAAGTCAATAAGCTGCAGAGAAAACATGTCCTTGGCAAGATAAAAAAAATACTCGGCACCATTGAGGGCAGGCAGATAGGCATACTCGGCATAGCTTTCAAGCCGAATACGGACGATATCAGGGAAGCGGTTGCGCTCGATATAATTGCGGCACTCCTTGAAAAAGGATGCAGGATAAAAGCCTTTGACCCTGTGGCCATGCCTAACGCAAGGAAGGAAGTAAAAGGCGTTACTTTCGTAAAGGATTCATACTCCGCGGCAGAGAACGTGGAATGTCTCGTCATATTGACCGAGTGGAACGAGTTCAGGGAACTTGACATGAAAAAAATAAAGGGCCTTATGAAGAACCCGGCAATAGTTGACGGCAGGAATATATATGATCCGGATAAGATGAAAAAGCTCGGGTTTGCTTATACGGGGATCGGCAGGAACTAAATTCGGCCAACGGCCCAACGGCATTTCGGAATTCGGAATTCGGAATGAGGATTGGAAAACCGGGGATTATAAAGAAAAACCAATTTGTGAGGTGAAAAGCATGGCAAAGAATAAAAACAGGGAACAAAAGCAGCAGGCGCCCGCGCAAAATACGGGCGAAGAGTTTTCTTTCAAGGATTATTTTTACATAAATGTTTTTTTCTGGGCGTTCCTGCTTGTGGTGGCTATAATTGTGTTTTTTACGACCGGAGCCAAGATGGACCCCATAATGGAGAACGTTTTTAGTTTTATTTTCCTTGTTTTCGGGTGCGGGTTCACGGCTGTCTCGGTATTTGACGGCATATATGAAAAATTCAACAAGAGCTCAAAAGATGAAAAATAAGTTTTACCTTTATATGATCTTCGCGGTTCTTCTTGCCGCGCCTGTTCTGGCCGAAACACTGGCGCTTGACGACGAGGAAGACAGGTCGGCTCCTGTCCCGGCCGCTACAGCCGTTGTAAAGCCGGCGGCGACAGCGGGGGTAACGGCAATACAAACACCTTACCAGGTAAAAGCGCTCAAGGCTAAAAGTACGGTCACTGCCATACCCGCGGCAACCACGGTAAAGACCGCGGCAACAGCGGCGGACCAGCAGCCCCAGGTTGAGGAATTAAAATCAAAAGTTGACTATATTAAAAATTCGCTTGAAAGCGCGCTGTCGGCCAATAATGACCTCGCGGCCAGCCTCCGTGAAATTCAGTCTGATATAAGACGGATCGAAGAACGTTCGCTCGAAATAAAAGGCATGGCGCAGGATATGGCGGATTTAAAGGACAGGGTTAAGGTGCTGGAGGATAAATACACAAAGGACAAAGAAATCATGGATAAGGCTGTCGGGGAAATGGATAAAATGCAGGACAACTTAAAGGCAAGCGTCGACAAGGTCCAGGGCTGGAGCGATATTATGGGTGTTTTGCAAAAAGGCATAAGCAATAATGAGCTGGAAATAGCAAAAATGAAAAAGACCATTAACGACCTGAAATTAAAGTACGGCGATGCTGATGAGAACGCATTTACATCCCTGCTAAAATGGCCGTACGCCGGATTTGCGGCGCTGCTGTTGTCCATAGTGGCGATAAGCGTGGCATTGGCGAGGTAAAGGCAGAAGGTAAAGGCAGATAACGTTACATTAATGTAAGAGGATATCTTGGCCGCATGAAGATTGCGGCACTGCGATAGTTTTAAATTATATACTTAAATTGAGGTGACTATCTTGCCTTACAGCATGACAGGTTGGGGGACGCACAGGATCCCGAAGTTTACAGCGAACTTGAAGGGATTAAATTCAAAATACAAGGAAGTGGTGCTTCATCTTCCTCAGGAATTTTTTGAGGCGGAGCCTTTTATTTATAAATTCTTAAATGACAGCGTCACACGCGGGAGGGTTGACCTTTTTGTCAATCTCGACAAAAACAACCTGAAAAAACACGTGGTTGTGGACGAGGATTTATTCAAGGAAGCGCACTCGTCCATGAAGAAACTCATGGCAAAGGTCAGGATCAAAGGCGAAATACCGGTTCAGACCGTCTTAAACAGCGTGGACGGTATAATAACCGTAAAGGATGCCGAGGCCAGGGATACTTATTCCTGGAAAAAAATCAAGCCGGTCATAGAGGCCGCTTTTAAGGATTTTATGAAGATGAAGGAAAAAGAAGCCGAGGGCCATATAAAAGACATCGGGATCCGCCTGGCCTTAATTGAAAAAGAAGCGGCAAATATCGCCGTCATGCACGAAGAGTTCAAGGAAGAGTACATAAAGAAAACGCGCGAGAGGCTGGAAACAATACTTGCCAGGGAAAACAGGCAGGGTTTTTTAAATACAGAGGCTGTTGAAGTGCTGGACAAGTATAACATAACGGAAGAATTGGTCAGGATATCGTCGCACGTAAAGCAGGCGCTGTCGATCATAAAAAATGACGCGGTCGGCAGAAAGCTTGATTTTCTGGCGCAGGAATTTTACAGGGAAGCCAACACGATCGGCTCCAAAATAAACAACGCGAAGATAGCGCACGCGGTCATAGTGATCAAGGAAAATACGGAGAAAATCAGGGAACAGGCGTTAAATCTTGAATGAAATTACTAATTACTAATTACCAATGACTAATGACTAATTAAGGCTTTCGTTCAGTAATCAAAGCCTTTAAGCACTAAGGTTTAATTAGTAATTAGTAATTAGTCATTGGTAATTAGTAATTAAAACCAGGAGGTTTTTGTTGCTGTTGAACGTTGGCTTTGACAATGCTGTGGTTCAGGAACGTATAGTTGCCGTCGTGGACGTAAATTCCACCCCGGTAAAGAGGATGATAGAAGAAGCAAGAAAAGGCGGGTTTTTGATCGATGCCACGCACGGCAAGAAGATCAGGGCCGTGATAGTGACCGACTCAAATCACTGCGTGATATCCGCCATACAGGCTGAAACCTTAATTGTCAGGTTTGGCAGCAATGAAAAACTACAGGATAAAAAACCAAAAGACAAGGAACCTGAAAAGAAATGAAAAACAAAGGCCTTATATTCGTGATATCAGCGCCTTCGGGCACCGGGAAAACCACGGTTATAAACCAGTTCCTTTTAAACCATAAAAAGGATTTTGTGGTTTCAGTTTCAGTGACAACCCGCCAGCCGAGAAAAGGCGAGATTGACGGCAAAGACTATTACTTTTTCACCAAGGATAAGTTTAAGGAATACGTAAAGACCGGCAAATTCCTCGAGTACGCGCCTGTGCTTGATAATTTTTACGGCACCTTAAAAGAAACGGTCAAAAAAAGCGTGAATGCCGGGAAAAATGTAATTATGGACATAGATGTTCAGGGAGCCATGAAGATAAAATTCAAGATCAGGGACTGCGTCACCATTTTTCTTCTTCCGCCTTCTTTTTCCGAACTGGCCCGAAGGCTGAAAAATCGTAGGACCGATACACCCGAGGCGGTTGTCAAAAGACTGGCGCTGGCAAAAAAAGAATTGAAAGAAAGGGTAAAATATGATTATATTATTGTTAACAAGGATTTGAACAAAGCCACGGAAAACCTTGAGGAATTATTCGAAAGCATATATAAGCTGGAGCGTTTTAAGCGCAACCGGCCATAAAAAGCAATACAGCTTACGCGGCAGCAAAAAAAAGCGGCGGAGCTAAATGCCCGATAAACAGGGCAAAAAGGAGAAGATTTCATGAAAAAGTTTGACTTTACACACGAGGAACTCAAGAGCAAGGTTGGCAACAAGTATGCCGCGACTATAATCATAGCCAGCAGGGCAAAAGCCATCAGGGAAAATCCGGCCGATGTGGATGAAGCGGACAGGAAGAAAAAACCCACGGTTACGGCCGTTAAGGAGTTTTTGAACGATAAGATCAAGCATCCGGAATTTGACATAGAAAAAATCAATATCGGCGACTAAGATATGGCCCGTATTGTCCTCGGAATTACAGGCGGGATCGCCGCTTACAAGGCGCCGGAGCTGGCGAGGCTTTTTACAAAGGCGGGTATAGATACTGCCTGTGTAATGACAAAAGAAGCCCGTGAATTTGTCACGCCCTTGACCCTGCGCACGCTGACCGGGAATCCCGTGTATGAAGAAATGTTTTTTGAATCGAAAAATCCGGACGCAAAAGTGGAACATATAGGTCTGGCGCAGAACTGCGACCTTATAGTTATCGCGCCGGCCACGGCTAATATCATAGGCAAGATAGCATGCGGCATAGCCGACGACCTCCTCACCACAACGGTCATGGCAACGGATAAAAAAGTATTGATCGCGCCCGCCATGAACACCAAAATGTGGAATAATCCCATAGTCATGGAAAATGTGAAAAAACTTGAAAAACTCGGTTATATATTCATCGGTCCGAAAGAAGGCGAACTTGCCTGCGGAGACTATGGGGCCGGGCATATTGAGGATATTGACAGGATTTTTGACACGGCCGTATCTATGCTGAAAGTAAAAAAAAAAACAATTCCGCTTTCGCCGGGGCCTCGGCGTACAAGCCATCGGACGGGAAAACCAAAGTCCGGCATAAAACAACTGTCCTGATAACATCGGGGGCCACCAGGGAATACATGGACGATGTAAGGTATATTTCAAACCCTTCTTCCGGCAAAACCGGATATCATCTTGCAAAAGCTGCCATGGCACACGGCGCCCATGTCATATTTATCACTGGGAAAAGCCCCTATTTGCCTTTTGGCGCGGAAATAATCAATGTTACGTCAGCTTCTGATATGATGAGGGAAGTCAAGAATAATTTTAAGCGCGCTGACATCATTGCAGGCGCCGCAGCTGTGGGTGACTTTACCCCTGGAAGAATCAAAGGAAAAATAAAAAGGGAAGGCAAAGAAGGAATAACGCTGGAACTTAAACCTACTGAAGATATTATGGCCTGGGCCGGAAAAAACAAGGGGAAAAAGACGATTGTCGGTTACTCGGCGGAGTCCGGCCGTGATCTGAGCGGTGCAAAAAGAAAAATAAAATCCAAAAACCTTGATATGATCGTATACAATGACATAAGCAAAGAAGGCCTGGGATTTGATTCGGATGAGAATGAAATAACGATTATGGATAAAAAGGGCAGGACCGTCTTCAGCGGCAGGAACAGCAAGGAAAAACTGGCGGGTATAATAATGGATTTGATTTTCAAAAAGGCCGGAAAATGATAAAAAAAATAATTCCTTATTGTGTCATGGCGATGCTTCTGCCTTTATATGTGTTTCCAGCGGCAAGGGACACGTCAAAACTTCCCGCGTATACTGATGAAGTTCTGGTCGTATATAAAACTGAGTTCACGCAGGCTGACACTGACGCCCTGTCCGCCAAGTACCAGATGAAGAAAACTGCCCGCAATGACATAATCAGGTTCCTCGAAACAAAGCATAATATTTCGCAGACGAGGACATACCTCCCGAAGAGTTTTTTCACATGTTATAAGATACAGGGAATAGAAAATATGGAAAGCATTGTTGAATTGCTTAAAGCAGAGCCTGTTATAGAACAGGCCCAGCCTAATTACCTGTTTTACACCCAAACCGCTTCTTACACCCCTCTCACCCCTCTCGCTGCGCCTAATGACCACTGGTATAAAACGGCGCCTTCCCAATGGTATATAAATCAGGTCAGGGCTGATAAAGTATATACTGATCTGTATTCGTCCATAACGCCCCAAAAAAATGTCATAGTTGCCGTGGTGGATACAGGAGTGGGGACCGCGCCATACTGCTCTCATCAGGACCTTGTGGGGGTTACGGTAACAGGCACGGACATCCTGGACAATACCAAACAGCCTTATGACGATGACGGGCACGGTACGCACGTCGCCGGTATTATAGCCGCGAATACAAATAATTCCACGGGCATAGCAAGTGTTTCAGGGTTTTATTACGGTGGGACAGCCGGAGTCAGGATAATGCCTGTAAAAGCACTGGACTCTACCGGGTCCGGCACTGACGCTGATATTTATACCGGTATAGTCTGGGCCGCTGATAACGGCGCGGACATCATCAACTTAAGCCTGGGCGGGGCAACCGCGGACAATATACTTAAAACCGCTGTTAATTACGCGTATGATAAGGGCTGCCTTATAATAGCCGCCGCAGGTAACTCCAACGGCCAGACTTTCTATCCGGCCGCGTATTCAAATGTCATGGCGGTCGCGGCGAGCGATATGATCCTTGATTGCAACGGGGCAACTCGTGACGTAATAGCGGATTTCTCCAACTGGGGTAAAATAGACATAACCGCGCCGGGCGTGAATATTTTAAGCATTTCAAACGGTTATTCATCGTACTCAACAGAGGACGGAACATCTTTTTCCTCCCCAATCGTGGCGGGTGTTGCGGCCCTTATAAAAATGAAATATCCGGATTATGACAATGATAAGATAAAGACAGTCCTTGAACAGACCGCGGATGACGATTATTACGTATGTTCGGGGACTATAACCGGAATCCAGGGTTACGACAAGTATTTCGGGTGGGGAAGGGTAAACGCGTACAGGGCTCTAACTCTTGATGTGAATAACATGGGCACTCCCGAAATAAAAACATATAATTGGCCGAACCCGTTTTCACCCGACAGCGATGGTTATACAAATATAACATTTACCTTAAGCGCTCCGCAAAAAATAACGGTAAGCATATATGACGGCGGCGGCGAACTTGTATGGGAAAAAATATTGCAGGCGCAGGATGTGTCAGCTGTCAGCCAGAATGTAATAAGATGGGACGGCAGGAACAAGGACAACAAAAAGGCCGCAAACGGGGTATATTTCTATGTGGTTAAAACAGACAATGGAAAATACGGGAAGAACAAGATAGCAGTGCTTTATTAACAAAGGTGAATTAATGAAAAAAACAATATTTACAGCCTTCATAGCCCTGATGATCCCGGCCGCGGTCCTTATTGCCGCCGGCGGCGATTCGTTCGCTTTTTTAAAATTAGGAGTTGGGACAAGGGCGACCGGCATGGGCTGCGCTTTCACGTCCATAGCTGACGACGCCTCGGCCGCGTATTATAACCCGGCGGGCACGGTGAAATTAAAAGGGCTGGAACTCATGGCGGAAACCTACATTTTAAGTTTCGGCAGGAGCGTCAATTACATAGCGACAGCCAAGCCTTTCGTATTAAACGGAGCCACATATGCCGCGGGTTTTTCCTGGATAAACAACTCGTCGGGGTCCGATATAGAAACAAGGCTGACAAACTCGTCTGTCCCTGACTCGATTATATCCGATTCGTCGCAGGTCTTTCTTTTTAACGTCGCCACAAAATTAAACGACAGGATTTCCATGGGTGGAAATTTCAGGTTTGTATTCGAAAACCTGGGGACAGCCAGGGGGACCGGCGTCGGATTTGACCTTGGCGTCCTGGTTAATATAATAGAGAATTTAAACGCGGGAGTTTCAATTACAGGGATTTCCACGAACTTGACGTGGAACAGCAGCGCCCATACCGAGTCGCTCCCGCAGGTAATAACAGCGGGTCTTTCATACAAATATATGGACATATTCGGCGCTGCCGGGCTTTCAGCGCTTCCGTCCGTGGATTTTGTTTTTAATTCCTTCAGCGGAAATAAAGTCAGGGCCGGCACGGAGTTTTCATTTAATGATTTTTTCTTCCTGAGGGCCGGGTATAATAACGCGCTGAGTTTCGGCGCCGGGATCAGGCTTAAGCCCTCACAGATATTCTCCGTAAAGCTGGATTATGCCTATACTGCCGACAACATAGAACCGGGCGCGTCCAACCACAGGATAGGAGCCGAGATAGAATATGTGTTCCCTGAAACCGGCGTGGAACATAAAAGCGCGGCGGATCTGAAACAGCCGCAAAGCGCGCAGGACAACCAGGGACAGGTAAAAAAGGAAGATTATGAGTGGTAAAAAAAGGATACTTTTCCTGGAATATTTTCCCCTTATGGCCGGCGGCCAGGCCGTACTCCTGTCAATACTGGAAAATCTGAAAAACCTTTATGCAGTGGAAGTGCTGCTTTTCAACCACGGGCCTATCGAGGAAAAACTTAAATCCATGAATATAAAAACACACTTCATACAGGCGCCTCCGAAAGTCAAGTTCAGGTATTTTATTAAAACAATTGATTTCATGAAAAAGGTATTTTCCTTTTTGAAGGCCGGAGAATATTCACTGATATATTCAAGCGGGTATTTTGCAACAAAGTTGATCGCACTGCCCGCATTTATGCTGAAAATTCCGGTAATCTGGCACAAACACCAGATAATTAACAGGCATTATTTTTCATACCTGTCTTCCCAGGTAAGGTTTTACTCCAAATTTGTATCAAAGATAATATGCGTATCCGACGCTTCAAAAAAGTCGCTTGTTAAGGCAGGTGTTGAAATTAATAAGCTTATTACGGTGCATAACGGCATGAAGATACCCGATATGAACCGGGTACGTTATGGCGCTTTGACAAGGAAAAAATACGGGTTAAAAACCGCGTTTATAGCCGGGACACTGGGTTATTTCAGGCGGAATAAGGGATTGGACCTGTTGATAGCGGCTGCGGAAAAAGTAAAGGGACAAAACTCAAATATAAAATTCCTGATCGCGGGCAAGGCTGAGCCGGCGGACTTAAAATATGAACAGGAACTGCGTTTAAGCGTAAAAGAAAAAGGGATGGAAAAGACGGTTATCTTCGCCGGGTTCCAGAAAAAATTTGATTTTCTTCCGGCGCTTGACATCTTTGTTCTGCCTTCGGATAACGAACCTTTTGCCCTGTCCGTGCTGGAATCCCTGGGTTCAGGGGTGCCTGTCATGGCATTTGATTCCGGCGGGACCCCTGAAGTTGTGAAAGACGGTTTTAACGGCTATATAGTAAAGGAAATGAACCCTGATGAATTAAGCAAAGCAATTCTTTCAGCGTATGAAAACCGCGCCAAACTGAAAAAAATGGGAAGAAATGCAGCGCTTAATATAAAAAAGGAATTTACAGTGGAAAAACAGATGAAAAAGATCAGGTCCGTCATAGATGCGTCTATAAGTTGACAGGATTATTCGGCCCACAACGATGGTTTTTTGACAGTATCGTTTCCGTAAAAATGGCACAGGGGATAACTTTTACTTCAGCAGTTCCTTGTATATTTCTCCGGCAACAGGCGCGGCTACTATCATGCCTTTGCCTTCTCCGTCGCCCAAAACGGCAAGCGCGTATTCCGGCTTTTCAAAAGGCGCGAAAGAAATAAACCATGCGTTTAATGTCCCTTTTTTATCGCTGGAAGTCCCTGTCTTGCCTGCGATTGTGATGCCGCTTACCTGGGCTTTTTTGCCTATTCCTTCATTTACGGTCTTTACCATGAGCCCGCCGATCTTCTTTGCGGTGGCGGGAGTGATGGACCTTTTTGCCACCGATGGCACACCCTGGTATATCACCTTGCCGTTTATGTTCCTGATCTCTTTGATTATGTAGGGATTCATCATTACGCCGTCATTGGCAATCGCGGCGGCCAGCATGGCGGCGTGAAGCGGGGTGATTGAGTATGTGTAAGCGCCGGGGCCGGGTATGCTCAATCCGCATGAATGAAGCGCGGTTTCATACCTGTTCTTGTCATTTTGGGGTGCAAAACTTTCCTTGACCGGTATTGAAAACTGTTTTCCGAGTATCTTGTCATAAAAACCTATATCAAACTGCTGGCCAAACCCGAATTTTTGGTTGTATTCCGTAAGGGTGGGCGAGCCGACGGCAAACCCAAGGTAAGCGCAGCCTATGTTGCATGAAAGTTCCACGGTCTGTTCTATACTTTTTATTTTTCCGTGTTTCTGCGAACACCAGAAAGGCAGCCCGTCAAACTGCGTCGAACCCGCGCATTTGACAGGGAACACATCCTTTTCGTTTATATTGTGCTCATATGCGGCCGCTACCGTGATCACTTTGGCGATGGATCCAGGCTCATAAAGTTTGTCTATGGCGCGGTTTAAAAGCGGCTGGTTTGCGTTATCCACCACCTTCCACCAGTCTTTTTCAATTGTGTTGGGGCGGTACGTGGGCTGGCTGTACATGGCCAGTATTTCGCCGGTTGAGGGTTTTAAAATAACAACCGCTCCTTTGTACCAGCCCATGGATTTTGCGGCCGCATTCTGCACACGGGTGTCTATGGTAAGGTATATTTTATTCCCAGGAATATAATCCGCAAGGTATTTTTCGATGCCTTCGGAGCGTTTGTGGCGTTCGCTGACAAAACCGGTTATGTGGGCTGTTTTCTGGTCCAGGATGTAAGTGCGCTGTGTTTCGGATTTGATCAGGTTATACCTTGCCAGGGGTTCGCCGTTTGTGTCAAAAAGATAGTACATGGCGCCCTTGTTCCTGTCTTCCTCGGCAAGTGAAAGGTTTTTCCTTGCTTTTGCCAGCTTCGGGCTGAGCGCAAGGGCCTTATTGTAATAACTTATCGCGTCGTCAAGGTTGCCTGCCGCGTGCATGCAGCAGCCTGTGCCGTAAAGCGCTTCAGGGTCATTGGCGTTTAATTTCAGCGCCTGGGAGTATTCAACGGCCGCGTTTTTATATAAACCCTCATCCAGGTACATGCCGCCGTAAAAAGTATGGTCTATGGTCCTATTGCGTTTCAACCCGGCGGCCAAAGCATCGGTATAGTATCTTTGCGCTTTTTCAAAATCATTCTGCCTGACAGCTATGAGTCCCAGGCCGTCCAGGGCCATGTAACCGTTTGGTCTGATATTTAAGGCGTGGTTAAAGTCGGACATGGCGTAAGTAAGCCTGCCTTTTTTGAAATTATCGACTCCGCCTGATATCGCTATGTTATAGCTTAAGTTTTCCCCTGAAAAACGGAAGATCACATAACCCAGGGCTAAAACCGCTATAACGGCAAGGACTACCTGCCACCTTTTTCTTTTGTAATAATGTTTTGAGGATAAATGCCCAATCGGTGAAAGTCTCATGTATGTGTTTCCTCCTGGAATTGTCCAATATGAAAAACAGGGTATATATTAGCACAAAACAGGGGGATTTTGAAATAAAAATTTGGTATGGCCGGTTTACCTGAACCTGACAAGCCTGCCTTTGCCGTTAAAATGTTTTACAAGCATTCTGGATTTCGGAGCTGTTGAGAGATCCGCAAAAGGCTTAAACTGCGCGTTATTCAGCACAAAGCTTATCAGTTCTTCCTCGCAGGAAAATTCTTTCAGGACCATGTCGCTTGAGTGTCTGCATATGGCGCGTATTCTGGGGAAATTATCGCTTTGAGGGTCATAAAGATACATGTCATATTTGGACATTTTATCCCTGGCACAGGCAAGGCGCCTGAAGGAATTGATCTCGCTGTCATCTGACGCGGTCGTCTTAAATTCCGGTGTAAAAATCTGGCTGCAAAAACGTCCCGCAAAATCGTATCTTATGATAAACATTAGTGCGTTTTTGATGTAATATTTTTCGCTTTCAATAACTTCACTGTCATAATAGGTTTTAATGTATCCGGCCGGATGGCTGCTGGAGAAGCTTCCCGTTTCCCTGATTGTGCCGTTGGGATAATATCTGCAATAAGAGCCGTCTTTTCTGCCGGAAAGAAATTCGGCGGTGAACATGATTGAGCCGGTTTCATAATAGGTTTTTGAAGGCCCCTGGGCAAGCCCGTTTTTAAGTCTGACTGTCCTTCTTAAGCTGCCGTTTTTGTGGTAATTGTTATACGTGCCGTTTAACGCGCCGTCTTCAAGTATGAAATCCATGTAACGGTTCCCGCTGGTCCTGTACCATATTACCTGGTAATCGGTTATGATGTTGTTGTCAAACTGTATTAGCGAGTACGCGCAATGTTTGTCCCCGCAATAATATTCGCAGCGGATCATGCCCGATACAGGGGCACCGTACTTATTAACTATGTTGCCAAACCTGTCGCGGATCCACACCGAAACCTGTGTGGTGCCGGAAGCTGCGGTCTTATAAAACCGGATATACCTGCCCTGCCATATGGATGTAATTTTTATTTCATCATCTTCAGGCCGGGCAATAAGCAGTTCGGGTTCTTCTTTTTTCATGGCGTTTTGCGGCGGGTAACCGTCATCCTTTGACACAGCTGTTTTATCCCTGTACTTTGCCGCGTATTCATGCCCCCCGATGATAGCTATGTTAAGAAGAGCAAAAAAAATAAGCATAAACCAGGAATCCGACAACACGGGAAAAGCGTTGAATCCTATGAGGCCGAAAATCAGAAAGACCGCAAGATATGAAAATTTTATGTTCGTGACGCGCCTCCTTTGTATTTAAAAAAGAGCAGCCTTCTTATATAGAATATAATCAATTAAACCTCTTTTATCAAGTGCTGTAATGAGATGTGTTCTGTTTTAAGAGCTGCGGTTTCCAAAAAATGTGTTTAAATGTTTTAACATTGCCTGTTAAAGCCGGAAACGTACCCGGCAAAATAGCCGGGAGGCCAAGAAATCCTGTCATTGGGGAATAAAGCGCCGCAATACCTCATAAGACCGGGTCATGCCATGTTTATAGTCCTCATGAAATAAATATACGGGCATTTACAAACGTATTGACCGGCCTTTCATTAATTGACAATAATCCAATTACTGCTATAATAACAAGGTTAATATAATATAGAGAGAGCTTTGGAGGTTTTAAGGTTGATCAGGCTTTATGCCGGTTTAATCAGCTTAATACTTGTTTTTTCACCGGTTGTTTGCGCCAGGGATATGTATTATGTAGGTTTTCTTGGGAACACAAACAACGCTGTATCAAATGCCATGTTCAATTCCATAAAGTTCGCTTCCGATGAATTCAACCTTACTAATACTGCCTACGCTGTCACGCCGGAATTTTTCGATGAAAACGACCCTTCTGTCCAGGACTTCATAAAGAACAAAGGAAATTTGCTTGGCGTCATAGGCGCCTTTGGACCGGCTGATAAAAATGTGGTTGAGGCTGTCACGGACATACCGCTTATATCGGCTGACTCCGGAAATTCGTATTTTAATATTGAAGGAAGACAGAACCTTTTCAGGGTAGCGGCGTCGGATGAACAGCTTGCGGCCGATACCTGTAGGTTCCTGATATCGGTATCGCTTAAGGCAAAGCTCGCCATTGTTTATTCCACGGAAAGCGATGAATACAGGAAAATGGCGCAGGCTTTTAAAAATACGGCCGACAGGAACAATACCTGGTCGCAGTACTTTAAGGAAGTCGAAGCCGACAGGAAGGATTTTACCGCGGTGCTTCAGCGGCTGCGGGACCTTAAGGTGCACAATATTTATTTTGCCGGGAACGCGGCGCAGGCGGCCATGCTGGCGAGGCAGTCTTCCGACCTGAACGTAGGCGCGGATTTCTCCTCCACGCATCTCATATGCTCGCCGGTTTTCATAAAAAGCGCAAAAGCAGGCGCCCAGGGCGCGGTATTCGCGTCCATTGCGCCTTCAAGCCTTTATGGTTTTAAAAAGTTCAGGCCTTATCTTAAAAAGTTCGAGTCCTACGGCGGGGACGACATACACATACCTTATGCCTTTGACGCAGCCGGGCTTTTATTGAACGCGCTTGCCGCGGGAAAGACCGATAAAAGCGCCATCGTGAAATCCTTAAGGGAAACGCAGTTTGACGGCGTGACCGGAGACATATCATTTAAAGACAACGGCGTGAGATTAAATCCGCCGGTTTATTTTTATATAATCAGGAACAGGGAATTCCTTCAGCGGAACCTTATGGGCCCGGAAAAAGGCGCTTTTGAAAAAGCCAGGTAAAATATAAAAAACCTCAGGAGCATTTAAGTGGCAAAAAGGCTTGGAGACCTTCTTTTAGAAGAAGGCCTTGTCACACAGGAACAGATCATGCTGGCCATACAGTCCCAGCAAAAGAGCGGAGAACCGTTAGGCAGGATACTTGTAAAACTCGGTTCCATAACCGAGGATGCGCTTTTTTACTTTCTTGCCATACAGTTCGGCGTGGAATATGTCGACCTGCGTGACAGGGAAATAAAAAAAGAAATGACCGACCTCATAAAAAAAGAAGTGGCCGAAAAGTTCAATGTAATTCCGCTGGAAATGACGGCAAAACATATTGTATTCGCGACATGCGAGCCTGACGAGCACCTGGCCACCAAGTTAAGGGAAAGCGCGGCATTACCCATGGACAGGGAAATCAAGTTTGTCGTGGTGTCCGAAACGGCGTTAAAGAACACCCTGGCTTCGGCTTACGGAGAAGCGAAAACAATGGAGATGGACGCGAATCTCCAGGCGATCTTTAAGGACGGGTCGGGCGAGGGCGGGGCCGAGTCAGCCGCGGCGGAAGCCGGCGGCGGCACAGACGGCGATAATGTGACAGAGGAATCCGCGCCGGTTATCAGGCTGGTCAACGCGATCATCAGCGAGGCTGTAAAGCTCAATGCCTCGGATATACACTTAAACCCTGTGCAAAAAGGGATAGTCATACGTTACAGGCTCGACGGCACACTTCAGCGGCAAAAAGACCCTCCAAAAGCCTATAAGAACGCGATTGTTTCGCGTATAAAAGTCCTGTCCAGGATGGATATCATGGAAAGAAGGGCGGCCCAGGACGGGCGCATAAAAATAAAGGTTCAGAATAAAATAATAGACCTACGCGTATCAGTGATCCCGACAATATACGGCGAGAATGTTGTAATGCGTATTTTGGACCAGGAAAACCTCATGCTTGACCTGACCAAACTCGGGTTTGAGCAAAGGGAACTTGATGTTTATAACCAGGCAATACAGCTTCCCTACGGGCTCATACTTCATACCGGCCCGACAGGTTCCGGAAAAACCACAACCCTGTATTCAGCCCTTGCGACCGTAAATGACGTCTCGAAAAACATAATAACCCTCGAGGACCCGGTTGAGTACAATCTTCCGGGTATTATCCAGATACAGATGAACTCGGACATCGGCATGACATTCGCGGTGGCCCTAAGGGCATGTTTAAGACAGGACCCGAACATAATGATGGTCGGAGAAATACGCGACGGTGAAACCGCGGATATTGCCATAAAGGCTGCTTTGACGGGCCATCTGCTGTTTTCAACCCTTCACACCAATGACTCGCCTTCCACTATCATGAGGCTCATAGACATGGGAGTGGATCATATATACGTTGGTTCGGCCGTAAAGCTCATTATTGCCCAGAGGCTTATGAAGAGGAACTGCAAGGATTGTACAAAACCGTACACGCCGACCGATGACGAACTACAGCGCGTGAGAATTGACAGGAAAAATATAACAGGCTGGAACATATCAAAGGGCAGCGGCTGCCCGAAGTGCAATGGTTCGGGATATAAAGGCAGGATCGCCATATATGAAATAATGACCATGACGCAGGCTTTATCGGACCTGATCTACGCGAAAGCGGACTTAAATGAACTGCGTGCGCAGGCGGAAGCCGACGGCATGAGGTCCCTGCGTAATGTCGCGCTTGAAAAGTGGAAGAACGGCATCACTTCCGTGGAAGAAATAATAAGCGCAACTTCAGAGGGGGATTAATAGTGTACGAAGCCAAAAAATTGGGGCGCATACTGCTCGAGGAAGGTATGATATCCGAAGAGCAGCTTGAAAAAGCCATAGAGGAACAGACAAAAACAAACAATTCGCTGGGCCTCGTGCTGGTAAGCAAGGGTTATATAACCGATGATGTACTTTACCACTTCCTTGCCATGCAGTTTGGCGTGCGTTTTGTCGACGTCTCCATAATAACGATCCCGGAAGATGTGATCACCATAATAAGCGGCGACACGGCCCGCAAGTACAGGATACTGCCGATAGAAAAGAAGCCGGGAAAAATAGTCATGGCGTCCATCAACCCGCCGGATCCCACTGTGGCGACCAATTTAAAGTACGAGATAAAAGGCGGACAGGACAGCGATGTGAGTTATGTTATCACCACGGAAACCGCGCTTAATGAAACCATAGGTAAATATTATCCGCTTGCGAACAAGTTTGACGAGGCCATGAAAAGCATGGAAGGAGCAGAAAGCCTCGAGATAGAAATACTCGAGGAAAAACGGGCCAAGGAAGAGGAGGGCGATGAAGGCAAAACAGAAGGCGCGGACAGCCCGATCGTAAAATACGTCAACTTCATAATAGAAGATGCATACAGTAAAAGGGCATCGGACATACACCTTAACCTATACGAGAAAAAGATAGTTTTAAGGTTCAGGATCGACGGCTCGCTTGTGGAAATGACGCCCCCGCCGCTTCAATATAAGAGGGCGCTTGTCTCAAGACTTAAACTGATAGCGGGGCTTAATATCATAGAAAAAAGGCTGCCGCAGGACGGCAGGATACATTATAAAATTTCCGGAACAAAATCAAAGAACCCCAATGTCCAGGATTCCGCGGACGACCAGGCCGAGGGAAAATTCATAGACCTGCGCGTGTCCACACTGCCGAGTATATGGGGGGAGAACATAGTAATGCGCCTGCTTTATTCCGATCCCGAGATGCTCGACCTGGACAAGCTTGGTTTCTCCGATGTCCAGATGGCGGCTATTGACAAAGGGCTTGAAGCCGCTTACGGCATGGTGCTGATAACCGGGCCCACGGGTTCCGGAAAATCCCTGACATTGTACGCGGCTATTTCCAAGATAAATAATCCGCATGACAATATAATGACCGCAGAGGACCCTGTGGAATACAGGCTCCCGCACCTGATCCAGGTGCAGGTAAATTTGGCAGCGGACCTGACATTCCCGAACATACTCAGGGCTTTTTTAAGGCAGGACCCGGATATTATCCTTGTCGGGGAGATCCGCGACAATGATACCGCGTCAATATCGATCAAAGCCGCCCTGACGGGGCATCTCGTGCTTTCAACCCTGCATACTAATGACGCGCCGTCAACCATAACAAGGCTGGTTGATATGGGCACGGACCCTATATACGTGGGTTCCTCGGTTGTCACGGTTATATCCCAGAAACTTGTGAGAAAGGTATGTTATAATTGCGCGAAGCCTTTGAGGGAGTTTGATTATGTCAGGGCAAAAAAAGGCGGCATTCCGCGGGAAATGCTCGAAGGCGGAAAATTCATGGAAGGCGAAGGCTGCCAGGTATGCCATAGCACCGGATACAAGGGGCGTTGCGCGGCCTTTGAGGTCATGCCCATTAACGCGGAAATAAGGGACCTGATATTCAAGAAGGGCACCTTGAATGACCTGAAAAGGATGGTATGGAGGCAGGGGCTGGTCACTATCAGGGAGTCTGCCATTGAATTGATGAAGAAAGGCATTACAACTCTGGACGAGGTACTGCATGAGACACTGCAGGATAAGCCTTTGGAAGAGTACTATGCTAAAAAACAATAGGAGATAAGTGATGGCACAGGAAAGTGAAAATTTATTCAAGGAAGCAAAAAGTTTTTTCCAGGTTTTTGAGCCGAAAGGCGAGATAATAACGGGTGTGACCGTGCCGGGCAGCGTCCTGATCCTGGGCGAAGTTTTTGAACAAAATATGGGAAAGGTAATATCGGCCAACCTGAACAAGAACGCGTTCATACTGGCCCAGAAAAGAAAGGAAAGCGACAGGTCGCTGAACTTTTATTCGCAGCATTATGACGAGAAGATCAGGCTTTCTTTAAACGCGCCCGAACGCAGGGAAGAACACGGCTGGGCATACGGCATGGCAAGCACCCTTTACATGCTTGAAGGCATGTCAAAAAAAGTAACGGGTATGAACATTTATATAGACAATAAGATACCGGATCTTTTTAACGCAAATTCCGTGGAGGCGCTTGAGGCCGGGATCGCCGACATAGCCTCAAAATTCTCGGACTGGGATATGACGGGCGTGGAAATGGCGCAGGTTTGCGCGGACGGGGAAAAGAAATTCCTGAACATTGACAGCCATTTTGTAAAATACGTACCCATGCTGCTCGGCAAGAAAGGCTGCGTCACGTATTTTGACGTGGCAACAGGCGACAACAACACTATAAAAACGAATTTCGGGTCATTGACGTTCATGGTCATGAGCTCGGGGCTCAAAAAGAAACACATAGAGGAAAAAAGGAAGTCAATATTCGCGGAAGTGAAAGCCGCGATAGAGACCATGAACAAGCTGGGCGCGAACATAAGTTCACTGGATACCCTGACACTCGAGAAATTTGACGTTTACAGGTCAAAACTGACACTGGAGCAGAAGAAGCGCTGCGCGTATTTCATATCGGAAAATGAAAGGGTGGCCATCGCGAAAAACGCCCTGACAAAGGGGAACCTTGCCGGGTTTATAGAAATCATCAATGAATCGCAGAAGAACATCAAGAACAGGCTTGAAATAGTGCAGGAAGAGAACGAGATCCTGGTGGACCTGATACTCGATACCGACGGCGTGCGCGCGGTCAGGATGCTGAATATGGGAACCGACGGGACGGTACTTGTGGTTGTCGACAAGGATAAAAAGGCCCAGGCTGAAAGCAAAATAAAAAAGACGTTTACCACAAGGACCGGTATAGACCTGGTAACGGAAGTATTCAATATTGACACACAACTGGAAGAATTCACCATTGACGTGTCTTCGTTCAAGAAATAAATGAAAATAAGTTTTTCCACGTACGGGTGCAAGGTCAACCGATATGAAACAGAACTTATCAGGCAGATGTTCCTGAAAACAGACGGGTTTACCGAGGCTGCGGGTTACAGGGATGCGGATATCTGCCTGATCAATACGTGCACTGTGACCGCCAAGATCGATTCTGAAATTGCCAGGAAGATCAGGCAGGTTAAGGCAAATTCCGCGTGCAGGGTCATATTGACAGGCTGCCTTGTGCAAAGGAAGGACTCCCGGGAGCTGGTCAAACTTGCCGACTGGATAATCCCGAACGAAAAAAAATTCATGTTGTCATCATATCCCGCGGAAATAATCAGCACGCCTTTGGCAGCCTATGAACCGATCCTGGAAGGCTTTTCAGGGCGCAATAAAGCGTTTGTAAAGGTCGAGGACGGCTGCGACAGATTCTGCGCATACTGCACAGTGCCTTTGGTCAGGGGCAGCCGCGTCAAAAGCAGGGATGAAGCCGAGATACTTGAGGAAATAAAAAAGCTTTCATCAGCGGGTTTTAAGGAAATAATACTTACAGGGGTCAACCTGGGACTTTTTGGAAAAGAAAAGAACAGCCCTGACGCGTTTTATAATATCCTTAAGGAAGCCATAAAACTCCCGGGCAGAACGCGGCTGCGTTTAAGTTCGATCGGGCCCGTGGATCTAAGCGGACCGGTGATAGACCTTGCGGCGGAGAATCCGGACAGGATATGCCCGCACTTTCATCTTTCCATGCAGAGCGGGGATGACAGGGTATTAAAAAGGATGAACAGGAATTATAATACGGATATATACAGGGAAAAGGTAAATTATATTATAAGCAGGATGCCTTATGCCGGGATAAATACCGACGTCATAGCCGGATTCCCGGGCGAGACAACGCAGGAGTTTGAGAATACGGTTGCGTTCATAAAGGAGATTCCTTTTTCCAGGCTCCATGTTTTTCCGTACTCTGACAGGCCCGATACAAAAGCCTCTGCTATGGCGGGAAAAATAGATGATAAAGTTAAAAAAGAACGCGTAAAGATACTGATGAATCTAGCCGGTGAAAAGGAAGCGGGGTTTGCCGGGAAAAACAAAGACAGGATATTGTCCGCGCTTGTGGAGGAAGGCGGCAATGAAAACAGTCTTTTCGGTTATACCGAGAATTACATAAGGGTGGAACTGAAAAAAGACGGCAGGTCGAAAGCTCTTATAAATAATATAGCATTGGTCAGGATCACTGAAATAGGGAACAAGGAGATCCACGCTGAAATAGCGTGATAAAGGAAGGTGTTTTATGCCTGATAATTGCCTTTTTTGCAGGATACTTAAAAAAGAAATACCTTCAAAAGCGGTCTATGAGGATGATTCAGTCTACGCTTTTGAGGACATAAACCCGCAGGCGCCGGTGCATGTGCTGATAATACCGAAGAAGCACATCGCCACATTAAATGATATAAAACAAAACGACCCTGTTCTTGCTGCGATATTCGAAGTTGCAAAAAAAATAGCAAAAGACAGGGGCGTGGCCGATTCAGGCTACAGGGCGGTTTTTAACGTGAACCGCGACGCAGGCATGGCCGTGGCCCACCTGCATCTGCATTTGCTGGGCGGCAGGGCAATGACGTGGCCGCCGGGGTGATGCGAAGCATCCCTTAATTTTTAACCCTAAATTCTAAATCCTTATATGTGGAAAGGTAAAAAAAATGGAGAGAACGCCCCAATGCCCTGTTTTTGGAAACTGCGGCGGATGTTCAATGCAGGACAGGGATTACGCCGTACAGATAGAACTCAAGAAAAAAGAATTAATTGTGGATTTTTCGCTGCAAAAGGTCGGAATAAAAGATGACCTGAAGGTTTTTTTAAAGCATGAGTTCAATTACAGGAACAGGATGGATTTCCCGTTTTCCGCGGAGGGTTTGGGCCAGCGCAAAAAAGGGCACTTTGAAAAGATGGTCCATTTTAAAAAATGCCACATAGCAAATGCCGGGGTGCAGGCGGTTTTTGACGAAGTACAGGCATGGTTTGAGTCCCAAAAGGACAAGCTTGATGTTTTTGACGTTGTGAAAACCACAGGCACCATAAGGTATGCCACGATAAGAAGCTCGTTTTTTTCCGGTGAGTCTTCGGTGACTTTCATATTAAACCTGGACTCGCTTAAGATCGGGGAGCATAAGGAACTGATAGCCGGATTCGCTGCAGGATCAAAGGTTCAAAACGTGCTGATAGGTCTGGTCAAGCACAATACCGACCAGAGCGCCACGCCTGCCGTGGAAGTTGTAAAAGGCAGCGCGTACATATCGGAAAGGCTCGGAGAGAAAGTCTTCAATTACCATACACAGGGATTTTTTCAGAGCAACTCGGCTGTGCTCATGGACATAATTTATTATATCAAGGATAAGGTTGGCGCGGAATATGACACTCTTATAGACCTGTATGGCGGGGTGGGCACGCTCGGCATATCGCTTATGGACGCGGCAAAGGAAATTTTCATAGTGGACAATAACGGCCTGAATACGTCGGCCGGCGCCAGGAACATAGAGGCAAACAATTGTAAAAACGTGAAATTCTTCGAGGCAGACGCTGAAAAAAGTTCCGAGCTTGGCATTGACCTGGCGGGTAAGAGGTCGATTTTTGTGCTTGACCCGCCGAGGAACGGTATACAAAGGAAGGTTTTTAAATACATCAAAAACACGCTGCCGGAAAAGCTGATCTATGTGTCCTGCAATCCGCGGAGGATGGCTGAGGATATAAAGATACTGTCCGAGGATTATGAACTGAAGGATTTTGCCGCGTTCGACATGTTCCCGCAGACAAGGCATATCGAGGCTGTAGGGGAAATGGTGAGGAAGAGTAAAGAATAATAACATAGACAAGAGACTGGAGTAAGGACACGAACGGCACCGTTTTCCTCCAGACGCCAGTCTCTTGTATTGTAAACTCAATCGGGGTGTATGCATGAACTTACTAAAAAAATGGAAGTACGTCTTGGAGATCGGCAACCTGCCCGACGGCGAGAAAATGGATTTTTTCAGCAAGTGGGTCATCATTACCCGCGCACAGGTGATTTCAATGACTATCACATCCGTGTTCATCGGCGCAATTCTTGCTTACACGGCCGGTCGTATAAACTGGTTTTACCTCGGGATAACGGTCATTGCCATGATTTTGGCGCATATGTCAAATAACCTCATCAATGATTATTTTGATTTTAAGCAGGGTGTGGATACGCCGGACTACCACAGGACCCAGTACTCACCACATCCGATAATATCAGGTCTACTTACGGAAAAACAGCTTCTTCTTACTTTTGTGATATTAGGGATAATAGAGCTTGGCGCAGCGGTTTTTTTATGTACGCGCGTTGGCTGGCCAATTATGGCTTTTGCCGTATCGGGATTTTTGTTAAGCGTATTTTATGTGGCGCCGCCTTTAAAACTTAAATACAGGGGTTTGGGAGAGATCGCGATATTTCTGATATGGGGCCCGCTCATAACTGTCGGGACCTATTATGTAATGGCGGGAAATATGCCATGGCAGGTATGGCTCGCTTCGATCCCATACGGGCTTGTTGTGACAAACGTGCTTTTAAGCAAACACCTGGACAAGTTTGAAAAGGACAAAGCCAAAGGCGTAAAAACCCTGCCCGTGGTATTAGGCTGGAAGAACGCGATCCTTTTCACGAGGATCAATACCGCCATGTTCTACGTGGCGCTGGTCCTTCTGGTGTTCTTTAAGGTGGTAACCCCGTTTACACTTATTGCTTTTTTATCCATAGGCAGGTTCAGGTATTTTATGGATATATTGTCGTCAAAAAAGCCGGAAGAACCGCCAAAAGATTTCCCGAAAATATGGCCATTATGGTATGTGGTCTGGGCATTCTGGTTCAATAAAATGGCGGGCGGCCTGTTTATAACGGGTTTGATAATCGGTGCCCTGCCGTGGTTTAAGTTTTAACTGGAGTAGGGGTTGCTGGAAAGTCCATATAAATAAGGGAAAATAGATTGTTTTTAAAGTTGTCTTAATATAATCAGCGTTTTGTATTGACGCAACTATCATATTTTGATATATTTTTTAAGTCTTTTATTATAGAATTGATAAGGAAATAAGCGTTAGAATGATATTTTTATTGTTTCGGGGTGTAGCGCAGCTGGCTAGCGCACCTGCCTTGGGCGCAGGGGGTCGGAGGTTCGAATCCTCTCACCCCGACCATTTTTGCTTCGCAAAAATGGAGAGAGTAGAAAGTTGAGCAGTAGATAGTAGAAGGACAAAACGTGCGCCTGTAGCTCAGTGGATCAGAGCATTGGCCTCCGAAGCCATGTGCGGGGGTTCAATTCCCTCCAGGCGCACCACGAATTTCCGCTGACGCAGAAATTCGAGAGAGTAGAAAGTTGAGCAGTAGATAGTAGACAAACACAGAACATAGAACACAGAACATAGAACACAGAACATAGAACACAGAACATAGAACAATGAAAATACGGTGGTAGGTGTAGTTCAGTTGGTTAGAACGCCAGGATGTGGCCCTGGAGGTCGCGGGTTCGACTCCCGTCACTTACCCCAAAATTTTGCTTGAGCAAAATTTTCGAGCAATCGAACATCCGATATTTGAGCATTCGAAAATACGAGGCTCGATTGCGGTCGAATGCTCGACTGTTCGAATGCTCGACTGTTCGAATGCTCGACTGTTCGAATGCTCGACTGTTCGAATGCTCGACTGTTCGAATGCTCGACTGTTCGAATGCTCGACTGTTCGAATGCTCGGTATTTTATTTAGAATTATATATGGTTAGGGAGGCTTTCTATGAAACGAATATCTATTTTTACAATAATTTTATTAATGGCAAATATTATATATTTACAAAAAGTATATTCCAACGGTGGGCCGCTAGATAATGTATCTATAAAAGTTTTAGGACGGCATAATTTCAAAAATGTTGAAACTGTACAGCTTGTAAAAGAAGATCTGAATATAACAATTTTAGGTGAATTCATAAAATACGATGTCAACTATGAATTCCTAAATACTGGTGAAGAGATTAAGGTTGATTATGGTTTTCCAATTGAATTTACAAATGAATGGAGCCAAGATCAACACAATCCAAATACAAAAGAAATAATCGCTTCATTTGTAATCAATGATAATGGCAATGATTTAAAATATTCAACATCTTTTGAAAAACTAACAACCGGCCGCGGTGAAGATGATTATCCCAGATGGAACGAGTGGTTTCGCACAAAAATTAATTTTCAGAAGAAAGAACAAAAAAAACTCCGAATTGTTTATACTATCAAAGCAACCAATGACGACATGATATTTACAAAAAGTTTTATTCCTGAATATAGTTTAAGGACAACAACATATACTTTTAGTGGAGCCAAATATTGGGGTGACGGGAAAGCTGGAAGCGTAAACATCACAATTGATGGAAGTGCTTTAGAAAAAACAGGTGGAAAAATAGAATCCATTGAGCCAAAAGGATATGCAAATAAAGGGAATATTTTCACAAAAGAATATCAAGATATATCGATTGGGTCTATCCCCAAACTAATAATTACATATAATAATGAAAAGGGTGCGCTTACGGATTATATTAAAGATTTTATGATTCCGATCAAAACAATAAAATCAATAAAGGCCTCTTCAACTTTAGAAGATCCTGCCTCTGGTAATAAGATGTATGATGTAAAAAACCTATTTGATGGATCATCAGACACTGCCTGGGTGACAAAAATTGGAGACTCTGGCAAAGGCGTAACCATAGAAGTTAAACTCGCTGATTCTAATATTATGGGAATTGGAATTCTTAACGGTTATCTAAAAAGTGAAAAAACCTTTGCGGAAAATGGGAAAATTACGAGCGTTTATGTAAGTGTGGGGAATGAAAATGGCGTCAGACAAACTGATTTATCTGAAAGGAATTATAAAGATTTTAATCCAAACGCGCCGGCATCATTCATAGATTGGATCTTTAAACTTGGCGACGGGTATCAAGAAGCAAATAAAATTGTAATATTTATTGAAAGTGCCTCACCAGGGACTAAATACAAAGAAATGGCAATTTCTGAATTGTTTATAGTTGGGCGACCATTGGAAGCTGAAAAAGCAGATAAAGTCGATAAAAAGGATGGACAGAAAGACAACAAAAAAGATGAAATAAAAGACAATAAAAAAGATGATAAGGAAAAAAATGATAAACAAAATACACCGTCTTCAGACCTTATGCGTGTATAGAAATAATTAATACTGTTACAAAATTGGAGAGGTTGGACAGCCCAAGAGAATGAAGATAAATAGAGTTCTTTGCTTATGTATTTTTTTATGTCTTGTTTTTAACTATTCGGTAATATATTCTCAAATAACGGGAATAAAAGTCTTAAAAAATAATATTATTTTGAAATATAATTCTACAATATACGCGCTGGCGAAAGATCAAATTACTTTAAAAGTTGACGCCCCTGATTTTCAAAAAGTATCATGGTACACAATCTCTCCTATACAAAAACAATACGAAATTTATAATTTAAAAAAAGGCAAACACGAACCGATTGACATTGAATATCAAATAAATGAAATTAAAAATTTTCGCGGAAAAGCTGAGCTTGTTTTAAATGCAGATCACAACGGATTACAATTGGGAACTGTTTTTTATACTGCTTTAAATGACAAGGAAATTGAGTGTTACAGAAATAAACCTATTATATCGAAAGGATATCCAGAATTAAAATCAGGAATATCCGTGATTGAATTGGTCGTGCGTAAGGATGATACATATATTGGTTATCTCACCGAACTTTACAATGTCCCTTTTGGTCTTATGCCTTTGAGAGTAAATGATAAACATCAGACTGATATGTGTGTTCTTACAGATTGTGCGGAATTTGCTATCTATGGGAAAAGACGTCAGGGGTTTAAGATTGGCTACTCAGGCCCAGCTAGAATAGAAAAATACCTAAATAAAACGCATAGCGGAGTATTAATCCCTATAATGGTGGACGGACAGGTAGTTTATTGTAATAAAGAAACAAATATGCCTTTTTCGCTTTCAAAAAATGGAATCAAACCAGGTGATATAATTCATTTTGGGGATCAAGTTGCGGTATTTGTAGAAGATAGAGGAGTGAAGGGTATATTGGATCCGGATGATTTAATGTTTTATTCTTTTAATAAGCCACCACGAATTTTAGCAATAAAAGATTCAGAGTTTAAAAACAGGCCACTAAAAATTTATCAATGGAAATACTAATTTATTAAAGATATTTTTTGAAGTGAACTTCCTTTAACTTTTATCTTAATTTTTTATTCTTTCGGCTTCGCAGATTATACCTGTCTGCAATTGGCTCCTGACGGGCGCGAGGATAAAAGGGGATATGGGTGTGCACTCGTTTGGTCCTAACCTAATGTACAAACTCTGACTTGTCCTTTGCCTCTTGGAGTGATAAAATAGGGATAAATCAATGGATGAAAGGGGAACTAATGAAGAGGATTTTTATAATCTTGTTATTATTTTTACCCATTGTATGCTATGCGGACATCAAAACGATTAGAAAATCTATTCATGGAATGGCAATGAACAAAAAGGTAGTGGACAGCCCGGAAATAATACCTGTTTCCCCTCCCGGGATAATCAGTGGCGAAGAACGGGCGCGTGTTGTTAAATTTTTGAATTACATTTTTGAAAAAGTAACGGATAATGATCTGCAGTTAGATGAAACCGTTTGCTATTCCGGCAGAACATATAGAGGATTTTTTATTAAAGCAAACCTCTTAAAAAATTCACCGCCAGTGGAATTGTTTTTATATTATAAGCAGGGTGGATGCCATGTCTGCCAACAATCAGGAATTGCGATCGTCAACAAAGATGATACCATAAACGATTTTGTTAATTTTTATGCAAGTTGGACTTTTTCAGATGTAAGTATAATTAAATATGATGATGAAGGGACCTGTATAATCATAGGCCAAAATGCGAGCAAAGAAGGCGGTAACAGCGGTCCTTATTCCGAATGCGAGATATACAGGCTGAATCCAAGGAAAAAATTTGAAAAAATCTATTCAAAACTTCTAATGGAAGACAGCATATTTGGCAATGATGTTGATATAGGCGTTACCTTTACTGCTTATGATAAATCAGGCTACAGGGATATTGTTATTAACGAATATCTAAAGCCTCATCCTGTTTCGACTGTCTTAAATAACATGACGGGCGTATTGTCCATGGGTTCGCCGGCAAGTATTGACCAAACCATCACAATATCAATGAAAATATATGAATATAAAGATAAATTAAACAGTATTAAATGGTTTTTTGAGAATTTATACAGGAAAAAGAAACAATAGAACTCCGGGTTCGTGGCATCGGCTGAAAAATTCTAAAGGCTCAATACGAGGTCTGATAATATGTTAAGTGTAAATAAATAGCGCACGGTAGTTCCACGCTTTTGGTAAAATGATTTTGTCGAGAAATCAAATATCAAAGGAGGAACTACACATGCACTATGTAGGTGTTGATCTGCACAAAGAACAGTCATGGTTTTACGTTTCAGACAGCGAAGGCAAAAGAGTATTCAGTAAGAGTGTACCAAATTCCGAGGAAACTTTACATACGGTTTTTAAGGAAATACCGAAGCCGTTCCAATTGGCAGTTGAATCAACGTATAACTGGTACTTTTTTGTTGACATTGCAGAACTCTACGCGGATAAGGCATTTTTGGCCAACTCCTACGAGCTGAAAGCGTTTGCAAAACGGAATAAAAAGACAGATAAGATAGATGCCAAACTGATATGCGACGTGCTACGGAAAGGATACTTGCCTTCTGTCAGAATTGCGCCTAAAAACATAAGGCAGGCCCGTGAATTGCTCAGATACAGAGTGTCGTTAGTAAGGGAAAGAACTTACAACATTAACAAATTAAAAGCACTGCTTGATAAGCTGGGTAACATTTCTTCAGGTGATTTTACAACATATAAAAGACTTGATGCAATACGAACGACGGAACTACCGGAGATATACGGTTCGGTTATTAATGGGTACATAAGCAGGATCAAGTTTTTAACAGAAAAGATAAGAAAAATGATTTCATATCTGGAGGAAGTTTTTGGCAATGACGAAGAAGTGCGAAATTTAATCACCGTACCTGGATTGAGTTATTTTAGTGCGGCTCTTGTAAAAAGCGAGATCATATACATATCAGATTTCACGTGTTTTAACAGACTATGTTCTTATGCGGGATTGGCTCCCCGGGTAAGTCAGAGCGCAGGTAAAGACGTACACGGGCCGCTTAGCAAAAACCGCAGAAAAATGTTGCAATGGATCCTGCTGGAAGTAGTTCCACATTTTATAAAGGCAGATACCGAAAGAAAAGAAAAATACGAATGCCTTGCAAAACGGAAGAACCGGAATACGGCAAAAGTAATTATGGCAAGGGATCTATTAAGAATTATCTATTGTGTACTTAAAGAAAAAAGACCCTATTACGCAAATAACTTTCGGCCTGTGGCGGGTGTCGCGCTCAACGTGGTCTGAAGTGCCTTTTAGGCAGCTTCGTTAGGTCTGATTAGCGGACATCCGCCGCTCCAATATTATCATGCGTGAGGATTGATTCTTCGACGCCGATGGGTGACTGAAGCCGGATTTTTCCGGAGCTTCTATTGATAAACCGTGAGCGGCTGAAAACACAAAAGATTATTATAGAGAAAAAAGCGTGGAATTTGTTTGACGTCAGAGGTATATTTACCGTTGACAAACACTTACATGGGTGACCACTGATCCAGTTGGTTAGAACGCCAGGATGTGGCCCTGGAGGTCGCGGGTTCGACTCCCGTCACTTACCCCAAAATTTTGCTTGAGCAAAATTTTCGAGCAATCGAACATCCGATATTTGAGCATTCGAAAATACGAGGCTCGATTGCGGTCAAATGCTCGACTGTTCGAATGCTCGGAACTTTGTTTAGTTTTACGCATGTTTTAATCACAGTTGAATGTTCCAATGCTCGACTGTTCGAAATTTTTTGATTTTATAATATAGAGGAGGGTCTATATTAATGTCTGACTTCATGTTCGAAAATCTCGAAGTCTACCAAAAATCCGTTAATTTCGCCGACGAAGTTTCCGATATTATTGAAAAACTCGAAAGGGGTTACTATCACATCCGTGACCAGTTCGGCAGGGCGTCTTTATCCATATCCCTGAACATAGCCGAAGGCAACGGCAAATGGCACATAGCTGACAGGAAAAAATACTTCCTCACAGCCCGCGGCTCGGCATTCGAATGCGTGCCCCTGCTCGAAATATGTAAACGAAGGAAAATAATTACTGAAGAACAGCATGATAGTTTAAAGCAAAAAATCAAAAGTATTTCGATGATGTTGTCAAAATTAATCAGCGGCACGGATAATAGAGAAAGCGATTGATTCAACACTTTAACTTATATAATAGTGACAAAGGACAGGAAAATGTCATGGAAAAGATATAAAGAAACAGGGGGTATGAAACCGTTTCATACACCCTGTCCTTTTACAAAAATTATGATATAATTACATTTGAAAAGGAGGCGGGAATGAAAAAAACAATACAAATAATTACTATTTTACTTTATGTAATTTGTTTTTCATACAATTTATATGCGGTAATGTCAAAAGAAGAGTCTGAAAAATGGGAAAAAGAATTTCGTGATAAATATTGTTATGATATGACCACTGACGAAAAATCAAAAATGTTGGACCAACAAAAGGGTATTACATATTGTGCAAAAGAACAAGGTTCTGCATATTTTGTATTTTATGAAATTCCAAATAGACACGATCATGGCGCTCCACCCGGTGTTTGCGGGTTTAGAGTGGATATATTTGAAAAAAATAACAGGAATGAATATATAAAAAAGGGCAGATGGGAAGATTTAAACGGCGGCGATATTGATTATGATGTGATAATTTGTGCAAAGTATTGTGCTTTCAAAATTTGGACCGAAACAATAAAAGGCAGAGATTACAATAACTCAAAAGGGGGATGTTTTAGAGTAATAATAGATGATAAAGGGAAATTATTGGCGAAAGTTAAATATGATGGAAGCCGCGAATGGGTAAAATTAAATAATAAATATTTATTGTGGGATCAATCAAGTGAGAGTGTGGCATTAAGAAATCCCGACATGAGCGCTGTATGGATTATCAATGAGAAAGCAAATGATTCTGGAGACATATCGCCGGACTGCAAATATAGTTATCGGCGAATCGGGCCCGAAGGAAAAGAAATTGAAATATATGGTGTTGACGGAAAATACAGGAAAAAATTTATATTGCCTTTTTTTGATGATGTTGCTCATAAAAGTATTCCTGCAATAAATGACAAACAAGAAATTATTATACGATTAGACCATAATATATATACTGCTGATTTAAAAGGAAACACAAAACTTGTTGCAGTTTTGCCGTTTTATAAAGGATACTACATAGGAGAGGATAATTTTTTAAAAAGCAATAGTTTTGATTTTGATTATCAAAAAGATGGTATTTGTGATTTTGATTATAAGGCACATCCAGGAACCAAAAAAATGAAATATGATCCAATAATATTATTTGATGTGAATACTTATGAAATCAAAGAGTCATTGGATAATAAAAAAACATGGAATAGTATTAAAAACTGATTTAATTCTTAGAAGTTAACCGCCCCCTGACATTACTCTTGTCCTGTACTTTTTCCGGCTTCACGGATTGGACTGCACCCCAAGGACTGGACACAGGCAGCATCGGATACTCATAGCCGGCGCAGTATATCATGTGACATCCAGCTGTGGCGAAGCAGAAGTTAAAAATTCTACAGGCTCAATACGGAGTCTGACCACTGACCCACGTCTGTTGTTAACGGATCCAAAATGTTGTCTAAAAACATCTCACTCGGCCGGTATGATAAAAATAAATTCCGCGCCGTGCCCTTCAGCGGTCGGCTGTGCCCATATCCTGCCGCCGTGCATGCCGATTATTTCCCTTGTTATCGGCAATCCGAGGCCTACGCCTTTGGGTTTTGAATACGTGTCTTTTTTTATCTGGAAAAATTTCTCAAAAACTTTTTCATGCATCCCTTCCGGAATGCCTATACCTTCATCCTCCACAGTGACTTTATAATACCTGCATTGTTTCAATCCCTCCAGGGATACGTAAACCGGCGGGATAATCTCTTTAAAATCAATCAGACGGACCTTTATCCATATATTCGCGCCCTTGGGGGAGAATTTTATGGAGTTGTTCAGCAGATTGATAATGACCTGGGATATCCTGTATGCATCCATATTTATCATAACTTTTTCAGCGCCGAATTCCTTTATCAGGTTTATATTCCTCGATTGCGCTATAGGTGAGATATCGTTAACGGCCACGCTGATCGTATCAGTAAGGTCACATATGGTCCTATTGATTGAAAAGGTGCCTGATTCCATCTTTGACATATCAAGCAGCTCATTGATCAGTTTCAGGAGCCTTTCCAGATTGTTGTTCACAAGCCCTATAAGTTCTGTCTGTTTGGGTGTCACAGGGCCGACAGCCCCATTTTCTATGAACTTGACAAAACCTATTATTGCCGTCAGAGGAGTTCTGAGCTCATGGGATACCATTGAAAGAAAATTATTTTTTAATTTATCGATCTTGACGAGTTTTGTGTTGCTTTCTTCCAGGTCGTTCTTGTTGCTTGTAAGAATGGAGTTCAGGGCCATCAATTCATCATAGCCGATCTTCACTTCACCTTCAAACATTTTATAATCGCTCAGGTCTGCCGCGACGATCATATACCCGACGGTCTTTCCGGATTCATCCGTGCACACAGCGCCTGCTAATAGGGCCGGCAAATTGTCATCCGTCTCTGAGACCAGTTCGGTTTCTTTCCTTGGTGTAAATGGTTTAGTGCCGAGCGTGGTGAAGAGCTCCGCCAGAAAGGCCTGGTCCCGGAAAATCACGGCAACATCCTTCCCGTTTATTTTATCGGGCTCATAGCCAAGCAATCTGCTCACGGAAGGATTTATGCCCGTTATCTTTTTATCCGTATCCAGCGCAAAAAACATTTCGTTGGACAACTTTAAAAAAGTTTGCGCTATTATTCCTGCATTTTGAACCATATGCTTGCCCAAATTCCCACCTTTATATACATATTATTTATGTGATTATAGCATTGTTTTTTTCATTTTAACAGCTTCATATTGACAATCAATGATAATAAAGTATACTTTAACGGGTTGGACGATATTTCATTATCTAAAAGGCGGATGTCAATATGTCAAACGACAAAAAAGTGATTGCTATAGCAAGTTTTACTTTTGCCCATGGCGCGCAATTCAGATATTCCCGTTTAATTGAGAGCCATATCACAAACGAATACACCCTACACAGGGTCTCGGTTTACACCGGTGAATACAAAAAAGAAAGAGGCATTCTGGAAAACCTGCTGGAAACCATAAGGCCTTACGCCCTGATATGCATCTGTATAAAACCGGCCGCCGACATTCTCGATCCCTACATAAAAGCCGGCATACCTGTGGTATTGATAGATGAAGAGATCCCGGGTTTCACATCCATTTCGACAGATAATGTCGAAGGCGGATATATTGCCGCTCAGTACCTCATTAAAACCGGCAGGAAGAATATCGGGATAGTTTCAGGAAGGCTGAATGTAGAAGGTTCATTTACCGCGGATAAAAGATTCGAAGGCTTTAAAAAAGCGCTCGGAGAAAACAATATGAGCTTTGATGAAAACAATTTTTTCACAGCCAGAACTTATTCCCATAACGACGGTGTAGAAGCAATGAAAAAAATCCCTTTGTTAACACCCCGCCTGGACGCTATTTTCTGCCCTGCAGGCGACATATGCGCCTCCGGTATATTATCCGGCGCGGCTGAAGCCAATATAATAATACCCCGGGACCTTGCCCTTATTGGTTATGATGATAATGACCTGGCAAGGTGCACAAAACCGCCTCTCACGACTGTCATGCAGCCCATGGACGAAGCTACTGTTAAGGCATTAGAATGCGTTACAAAGAATAGGGAAAAAAGCTTGAACGGCGGAGAAACAATAATACTGAAACCTCAGCTGATAGTACGCGAATCAGCTTAAACGACCCGCACTCACATCCTTTATTGATAGTAAGCGGCCAGAACTCGTATTGAGCCCTTACGAGATTTTTTTGATGTGATAGATTTTGTTAAGCGAATTAGTCATATAACAATATTGGGGTAAAACGGATGGGCAGGCAGTTTCGTATACTCATAGCCGGCGAAGTACATCATATGACATCCAGATGTGGCGAATCAGAAGTGAAAATTCTAAAGGCTCAAAACGAGGTATGACCAATGAAGCATAAAATTATAAGCGGGATCCAAATGAAAAATAAAGAAAATAAAACTGTCGATTTATTGTTAGAAAAAGAATTGGTTTTATGGAGCGGCGCGCCAAAATCTGATTTGGCAACTTTTGGTTTTCGCGACATAAAATTCATTGCGGCTGGACTTTTTGGATTTGCAATAGCGTCAATTGTAATTTTACAAATATATCGCGCAAGAGGTTACACGGAGTTTAGAGTAGATGGTGTGATTTTATTTTGTTTAATGTTTTTTGTTTATTCCCTGTATCAAATATTTTTTATGTTTTGGGTTAACCTAATTGTAAAAAAAAACACGTTGTACTTTCTCTCAAATCAAAGGGTTGTAATCATAAACAATATTACCCATAAATGTAAATATGAGTACTTAAAAAAAATAGAATCTGTTGACATTGTCAAGAGCGCAAAAAAAACTTTTTCATGTCATTTTGGACAATTAAATTATTGGGATAAAAAATTTCGTAATTCAGGGCTTGGTTTTTTGAGTGGCTTTTATGGTGAAAAAACATTATCTTTTTTTGACGTTAATGATGGCGCAACACTAATGAAATTACTTAAAAAACTTACAATTAAACAGTTTACGTATGATGATTCAAATTATTACTAAATTTACTGAATGCGATAAAACAGGTATTAAAAAATGACGAATAATAAAACATCTAATTTTTTGTCCAAGTATTTTTTTTTCCAGGATAGAAGTATCATCTTCGTAGCTTTTATGGCAATGATTTTGTATATGACTTTGTGTTCTAATGTTATTGCCCAATTTTTTTGCGATAGGGTCAGTAAAGAGCACATAGGAGTTGTGTACGAACC
>OCZT010000273.1_pt1 | contig 49615 bp, 60 predicted proteins | sample 1539031 | NCBI WGS metagenome assembly OCZT01 (sample SAMEA3539308, study PRJEB22396) | soil metagenome | biome: tundra; feature: field; material: soil | place: USA | collected 2010-05 | depth 0.15 m
GTATTAAAACAATAATGGGAACTCATCGCTAGGATTAGTTCCCATTCACCGTTTACAACCAAGGCTGTTAACGATGTCAGATTACTGTTATTCTGACCGGTTGCGTCGTTGGGTACGAGACCCTTTCTGCAACCCTTGGCTATCGGGTTTTGCCTGTTACAGCAGAACCTTCCGGCTGTCCTTTTGTCCGTTTTAAGGCGGATTTCCGGGACGAAGTGTCATTCAGGCGCTGCTACATATTTCCCGAAGGATATTGCATCAGTTTCAGATAACCTGGGGCCGAAGCCCTTCATTTACTGAAGCCCTGTGACTCAATCACTGAAAAGAACGTTTCCGGTTTTCGTTGACTTACTGAACATTGTGAACGCGAGGTCCATCTGGTTCAGGCTTCGGCTCTCCTGGTGCGCAGACCCGAAGGTCTGACTGAAGCGGATCATGTTTCATTTAAGTAACCCTTTCCGTTTCCACATCTTTTGAGCAGTCTTTTATCGCTCACCTGATAAAATCAAAATTACATCAGGAATGCTGAAAAACAATGAAAATACCATTGTTGTTATAAACCCGATACAAACAGAGTTTATCAACAATTGTTAATAACGTCGGGAAGTGAGAATGGATAGGTACTTAACTCACACTCCCGTCCAAATTCCCTATGTTTTTTTGCCTCATCCTCAACAAAAAAAGGCCATCCTTTCAGACAGCCCTTTATTATCTATTTATTTCAATTTATTTCTTATATCCATATACAGTCAGATTTCCGAGAGTTTCCTCAATTCTCAGTAATTGATTGTATTTAGCAATCCTGTCTGTTCTTTGCTTTTGTACCATCGAGGTCGATCATTTTCTTATCGATTCCTGACTGGTCCATTACATCCATACCGATAACCTCCTCGGCTATAACGTTATTAACACTATGAACAGCTTTCAAAACACCTTTAACCAGATAACGATTCTTATCGCCATCTCTGAGTTCCAGTTCTTCGTTTTCTCCGGTTGATGCACCAGATGGTACTGCCGCCCTGCCAAAATAACTACTTGCCGTTGTTACTTCAACTTCAATTGTTGGATTGCCGCGGGAATCAAGAATCTCCCGGGCATGAACGCTAATTATCTGGCCCATAAAATTTTTATTTAATTATTAAACAATTATTAAATATAAAAAAAGGGATTGGTCGTTATTGACTCATCCCTTTTAGTATTAATATTTTTAAACATCCTATTTTTCTTCCGGGACTGATTCTTCGCTGGTTTCTTCAGTCTTTGCAACTGGTTTTTCACTCTTTTTTGCCTTTACTTTAGCTGCTTTAGGAACTTTCGTCTCAGCTACAGCTTCGTCTTTTTTCTTTGGAGCTCTCCTTCTTCTTGTTGTTTTGGTTTTTGCAGCTTCTCCTCCGAGCATAGCTTCATTGTAATCAACAAGTTCCATGACGCACATTTCTGCATTGTCTCCTATCCTGTTGCCGATCTTTAATATACGTGTATAGCCACCCGGACGCTCAGCGACTTTCGGGGATACTTCTCTGAACAATTCAGCTACAGCAGTCTTATCTTTCAGATAACTAAATACCACTCTCCTTGAGTGTGTTGAATCTTCCTTCGATTTAGTAATAAGCGGTTCTACAAAAGTACGAAGTGCTTTGGCTTTGGCAGTTGTAGTAGTAATCCTTTTGTGAAGGATAAGTGAGGTTGCCATGTTCGAAAGCATCGCCTTCCTGTGTGAACTGGTTCTTCCTAAATGGTTAATAACTCTTAAATGTCGCATTTCTCTATTTCCTTAACCAGTTTTCAAATTAATCTTTCTCTAACTTGTATTTGCTTACATCCATACCAAATGACAGGCTCATCGATTCGAGCAATTCATCCAGCTCGGTGAGTGATTTCTTACCAAAGTTTCTGAATTTAAGAAGGTCGTTCTTATTAAACTTTACCAGGTCACCAAGTGTTTCAACTTCTGCAGCTTTAAGGCAGTTAAGTGCTCTGACAGAAAGATCGAGGTCGACCAGTTTTGTCTTAAGCAATTGTCTCATATGCAGTACTTCCTCATCAAACTCCTCGTTTGCCATTTTATCATCCGAATCGAGGGTGATTTTCTCATCGGAGAAGAGCATAAAGTGATAAATGAGAATTTTTGCTGCTTCTTTCAGAGCATCTTTAGGATGAATTGATCCATCTGTTTCGATCTCAAAAAGGAGTTTCTCATAGTCAGTTTTTTGCTCGACACGGTAGTTTTCAATGGTATATTTTACATTCCTTGTAGGAGTAAAAATAGCATCAATCGCTATAAGTCCGAATTCACTGTCAACCGGTTCATTTTCTTCTGCCGGGACATATCCTCTTCCTTTATTGATAGTAAGCTCAATTTGTATCTTAACATCCGGTTCCATTCTGAAGATAACCAATTCGGGGTTTAGTACCTCGAATCCGCTCAGAGCGCTGTTAATGTTCCCGGCCTTAAATACGTCCTGACCACTTACTTTGATCGTAACTTTCTCGTGATCAACATCCTCGACTGTTCTTTTAAAACGAACCTGTTTCAGGTTCAGGATGATCTCGGTAACATCCTCCATTACACCGGTTATGGTAGAGAACTCGTGGTCAATGCCCTCGATCTTAACCGTTGTTATGGCAAAACCCTCTAATGAAGAGAGAAGAATTCTTCTTAGTGCATTGCCTACAGTAATACCATAGCCAGGTTCAAGCGGACGGAATTCGAATTTTCCGTGTTTGTCGTCCGCTTCCAGCATTATTACTTTATCAGGCTTCTGGAATGATAAAATGGCCATAGAATTTTTCTTAATATTATTACTTAGAATACAATTCAACAATAAGTTGTTCCTTGATGTTTTCAGGAATATCAGTACGTTCAGGTACGTTCATAAATTTACCTGCCATTTGCGTGTCATCCCACTCCAGCCATGAAAGTTTTGAATACTTTTTGGTTGTCAGTGAATCAACTATCGTCTCTAGAGATTTTGATTTCTCGCGAACACCGATAATATCACCGGGTTTAAGCTGAAATGATGGGATATTCACAACGGTTCCATTAACAGTTATGTGTCTGTGAGAAACGAGCTGCCTTGCGCTTGCCCTTGTAGGAGCAACACCCAGTCGGTAGACAACGTTATCGAGACGGGATTCAAGAAGCTGAAGCAATACTGCGCCCGTAACCCCTTTACTTCTTGAGGCTTTTTCAAAAGTATTCCGGAACTGACGTTCAAGCATACCATATGTATATTTAGCTTTCTGCTTTTCCCTGAGCTGAACACCATATTCTGACGTTTTTTTCCTCTTTTTGTTCATTCCATGCTGTCCGGGAGGAAAATTTTTCCTCTCCATATGCTTATCGGGACCGAATATCGGTTCGCCGAATTTTCTTGCTATTCTTGTTCTTGGGCCAGTATATCTTGCCATTGTGCTATAAATTTATAACTTTCAAATAATCAATTATATAATTTTTTATACTCGTCTTCTTCCGGGAGCACGGCAGCCGTTATGAGGCATTGGAGTCACGTCAACAATTTCAGTGACTTCGATACCAACGTTGCTTATTGATCTGATAGCTGATTCGCGACCAGAACCCGGGCCTTTTACGAATACTTTCACTTTTCTTAATCCAAGATCATAAGCCACTTTACCACACTCTTCAGATGCCATCTGAGCAGCATAAGGGGTATTTTTTTTGGAACCCTTGAATCCCATCTTCCCTGCAGACGCCCATGAGATAACCTGACCTGAATTATTGGTCAGAGTAACTATAATATTATTGAATGATGAATGAACATGTGCCTGGCCTGAAGGTTCAACCTTAACGACCCTCTTTTTTAATGCTCCAGTCTTCTTTGCCATAGTCTAATTATTTAGTAGCTTTTTTCTTGTTTGCAACAGTTTTCTTTCTCCCTTTACGGGTTCTGGCGTTATTCTTAGTGCTCTGTCCTCTTACAGGAAGACCAATTCTGTGACGAACACCACGATAGCAGCCAATATCCATAAGCCTTTTAATGTTCATTTGTGTCTCTGAACGGAGTTCACCTTCAAGCTTATAGTTATCGTTCAGAATTCTACGGATGGCATTGATCTGATCATCGGTCCAGTCCTGGACTTTTGCATTCCTGTCAACACCAGCCTCGTCGAGTACTCTCTGTGCAATGCTCCTGCCTACTCCGTAGATGTAAGTCAAGCCAACTTCGCCTCTTTTGTTTCTTGGTAAATCCACACCAACAATACGTGCCATATAAAACTTTTCTTAAATGAGTTGCAAAATTAGTTAAAATTATCCCTGTCTCTGTTTGAACTTAGGATTTTTCTTATTAATAACGTAAATGCGACCTTTTCTTCTGACTATCTTACAGTCAGAACTGCGCTTTTTTACAGATGCTCTTACTTTCATTACCTTAATATTTCTTATTTATACCTGAATGTTATTCTTCCTTTTGTTAAATCGTATGGTGACATTTCAACTTTTACCTTATCGCCTGGCAAGATCTTAATATAGTGCATTCTCATCTTTCCCGAAATATGTGCAGTTATTACGTGTCCATTTTCGAGCTCCACCCTGAACATTGCATTCGAAAGGGCTTCGATGATAGTACCGTCTTGCTCAATTGATGGTTGTTTCGCCATACATTTACATTTTATTTAAAACTTTTTCTATAAATTCAAAAGTTGTTAATACCTCAGCTTTGCCCTTGTCAACAGCAACGGCATATTCAAAATGTGCCGAGGGTTTACCATCAACCGTTTTTATTGTCCACCCGTCTCTCATCTGCAACGTCTCTCTTTTCCCCGCGTTAATCATGGGTTCAATACAGATTACAAGTCCTTTCTCCATTTTTGGACCTGTACCCTGCTTACCCCAGTTAGCCACTTCAGGCTGTTCATGAAGTTTTCTTCCAAGTCCATGACCAACAAGTTCTCTTACTACAGAGTACCCTCCGCTTTCTGCTTTGGTTTGAACTGCGTAAGAGATGTCTCCAACCCTGTTTCCGGCAACTGCTTCCTTTACTCCTTCCTCAAGAGAAGCTCTGGTATAATCGAGTAGCCGCCTTACTTCTTGCGATATCTCACCTACCGGGAATGTAAAAGCACTGTCGCCATACCATCCGTTTAATATCACTCCGCAATCAACTGATATAATGTCACCCTCTTTAAGAATATAACCGGACGGGATACCATGAACCACTTCGTCGTTAACAGATGTACAGAGTGTATTCGGAAAACCACCATATCCCTTGAAAGCCGGAGTTGCTCCATTATCGAGAATAAACGATTCGGCCATGCTATCGAGATAAAGAGTGGTAACCCCGGGTTTAATTAATGCAGCAATCTCCGCAAGTGTTCTCGACACCAGCATATTGCTCTCTTTTAACAACCCGACCTCTTCATCAGTCTTTAAATACAACATCAAAGAACGCTAAACTTATTAGATAGATGTAACAGAGCCGGATCTTCCTTTAACCCGACCTGATTTCATCAGACCATCATAATGACGCATAAGCAAATGACTTTCAATCTGTTGAAGAGTATCAAGAATAACACCAACGAGAATGAGAAGTGATGTGCCTCCATAGAACTGTGCAAATTGTGGTGTCACACCCGCTTTCACTGCAAGAGAAGGCATAATAGCAACTATTGCGAGGAAAATTGACCCCGGGAATGTAATACGTGACATGATTGTATCAAGAAACTCAACAGTTTTTCTTCCAGGTTTAATCCCCGGAATAAAGCCACCGTTTTTCTTCATATCTTCTGCCATCTGCACCGGATTAATTGTAATAGCAGTATAAAAATAGGTAAAGACTACAATTAAAATTGCAGTCACCAGATTATACCAGAATCCGTACATATTTGAGAATGCAACAACAAAGCCTGAACCCGAATTAGTGTAACCAGCAATGATCATCGGGAGCATCATGATAGCCTGTGCAAAGATAATCGGCATTACTCCCGCAGCATTTACTTTAAGTGGTATATACTGACGTACGCCGCCATATTGTTTGTTTCCGACAATCCTTCTTGCATACTGGACAGGAACACGGCGTGTACCCTGAACCAGAAGAATTACACCAAGGACAACAATAAACAAAAACAGAACCTCAACAATAAGAGCGATAGCACCTCCTGCACCATTCATCCTCGTTCCGGCTTCAAATATAAAATTTGAAGGCATCCTGGCAACGATACCAATCATAATAATGAGAGATATTCCGTTTCCGATACCTTTATCAGTTATCTTTTCTCCCAGCCACATCACAAACATTGTACCTGCTGTAAGAATAATTACGGAGGATACCTGGAAGAATGTACCACCAAGAATAAATGCAGATGCTGGCAGCGTATGGGCAAGATTTATAAGATATGTGGGAGCCTGAAGCACAAGTACTGCTATTGTAAGATACCTTGTATACTGATTCATTTTACGTCTTCCGCTTTCACCCTCTTTCTGAAGTTTCTGGAAATAAGGGAAAACTATACCAAGTAACTGGACTACAATTGAAGCGGAGATATAAGGCATAATTCCAAGTGCGAATATTGAAGCCTGCGAAAACGCTCCACCCGAAAACATATCAAGCAGCCCCATTAGACCAGATGAAGTCTGATGCTTCAGTCCTGCCAGTTGTGAAGGGTCAATGCCCGGAAGGGTAACATACTTACCCAGTCTGTATAATAAAATGATCCCAAAAGTATAGATTAGTCTTGCACGAAGATCTTCTATCTTAAAGATATTTTTTATAGTCTGAATCAGTCTCATGAAATTACAGTATTACAGCGGTTCCCTCTTTAGCTTCGATTGCTTCAATAGCTGATTTGCTGAATGCGTGGGCATGAACTTCAAGTTTTCTTTCAAGAGTTCCTTTTCCAAGTATTTTAACCAAAGCATTTTTGGAAACCAGGCCGGCCATTACAAGCGCCTCAAAATCGATTTTTTCAATGTTATGTGTTTCCGCAAGGGTTTGAAGAGTACTTATGTTTATACCCTTATATTCTTTGCGGTTAATATTTTTAAAACCGTATTTCGGAACACGCCTCTGAAGTGGCATCTGACCGCCTTCAAATCCTATTTTCCTGCTGTAGCCTGATCTGGATTTTGCACCTTTATGTCCTCTTGTTGATGTTCCTCCTTTGCCGGAGCCTTGTCCGCGACCGAGACGCTTACTATTTTTGGTTGATCCTTTTGCAGGTCTTAAGTTACTCAAATCCATAACTTTATTTTGTAAATATGGTTAATATCTTAAATATTTTCAACTTTTACCAGGTGTCTCACCTTTACTACCATTCCTAATATCTGAGGAGTGGCTTCATGATCAACACTATGATTCAATTTGTGAATTCCCAGAGCTTCGAGAGTTCTTTTTTGTCTTTCAGGTTTCCCGTTTTTACTTTTCACCTGGGTGATACGAATTTTTGCCATCGTAATGTTCTTTACTAACCGTTAAAAACTTTTTCCATTGAGATACCTCTGTGTTCAGCAACTGTGTATGCATCTCTCATTTCGAGAAGGGCTGCAAAAGTTGCTTTTACAAGGTTGTGAGGGTTTGAAGAGCCTTTTGATTTCGCGAGTACGTTCTTCACTCCAACACTTTCGAGAACAGCGCGCATAGCACCACCTGCCTTAACACCCGTACCTTCGGAAGCCGGTTTGATAAAGACTTTGGCGCCACCGAATTTAGCAACCTGTTCGTGAGGAATTGTACCATTAATAACAGGTACTTTTATCAGATTCTTTTTTGCATCTTCGATACCTTTAGCAATAGCTGTTGTTACTTCACTGGCTTTACCAAGTCCGTGTCCGACTATACCATCTTCATTTCCAACAACAACAATCGCTGAAAAACTGAATGTACGTCCCCCTTTTGTAACTTTGGTTACTCTCTGGATGCTAACAAGTCTATCCTTAAGTTCGAGATCGCTGGTTTTAACTTTTCTTATACCGTTTCCCATAATTCATTAGAATTTTAATCCGCCTTCGCGGGCTGCATCAGCCAATGATTTTACTCTGCCATGATATTTATATCCACTTCTGTCAAAAACGACTTTCTCAATACCTTTTTCTTTGCATTTGGTGGCGAGAAGCTTTCCGACAAGTTTAGCCTGTTCAATTTTTTTAATACCTGTTTGGGCTGCAATCTCTTTTTCTTTAGAGCCGGCCGACAGAAGTGTGACACCGTTCAGGTCGTCAACAACCTGAACATAGATCTGTTTATTGCTACGATACACTGCAAGCCTTGGTGTTTCGGCTGTACCGTTTATTTTCTTCCGGATCCTCATTTTGATCCTTGTTCTTCTTTCCAACTTAGTTAAGGCCATGATTTTTTACTTTTACAATTTTATCCCTAAACACTAGCAGATTTTCCAGCCTTCCTTCTGAGCTGTTCCCCAACAAACTTAATTCCTTTTCCTTTATAAGGTTCAGGCGGACGGAGAGATCTTATTTTTGCAGCAACATGCCCGATAAGTTGCTTGTCGATACATGTAAGGGTAATAATTGGATTCGCCCTTCTTTCTGTTTTTGTCTCGACTTTAACTTCATTCGGGAGCTGAAGAATTACTTCATGAGAAAAGCCAAGGCTCATCTCAAGATTCTGTCCTTTTGCTTCTGCACGGTAACCTACTCCGACAAGTTCAAGTTCTTTCTTATATCCTTCAGAAACTCCGACAACCATATTGTGAATCAGTGCACGGTAAAGACCATGCAACGATTTATGATTCTTTGATTCAGATGGTCTCGATAATATGACTTCGTTCCCCACCACTTCGACCTTCAGGTCTGTGTCAACTGCCTGAGTCAACTCTCCCAGGGGGCCTTTCACTCTAACCAAATTGGTGTCACTGACACTTACAGTAACGCCTTTTGGCAGGTTTACAGGTAATTTTCCTATTCGTGACATTAAGCTATCCTCCTATTAGTAAACGTAACATAATACTTCACCACCGATTTTTTCTTTTTTTGCCTCTTTGTCGGTCATTAAACCTTTCGAGGTAGAAATGATTGCAATACCCAATCCATTTAAAATTCTTGGCATTTCATCAATTCCGATATACTGACGGAGCCCTGGACGGCTTACTCTTTGTATTTCTTTGATTGCCGGTTTCTTGCTCTTGGAATTATACTTAAGAGCAATTTTCAATACACCCTGAGGTCCTTCACCATCAATAACCTTATAGCTGAGGATATAACCTTTTTCGAACAGAATTCTGGCAACCTCTTTCTTAAGATTGGATGCTGGTGCCTCCACAACCTTATGACCGGCCATAATGGCGTTCCTTATTCTGGTCAGTAAATCTGCAATTGGATCAGTCATCTTCTATTATTTAATATAGTTTATAATTATTCTCATTTACCAGCTGGCTTTTTTTATACCGGGGATAAGCCCGAATGATGCCATCTCCCTGAAAGTTATCCTGCTTACTCCAAATTGTCTCATATACCCTCTTGAACGACCCGTTAATTTGCAACGGTTATGCATTCTGTTAGGGTTAGAATTTCTGGGCAGACGGCTTAGTCCGACATAATCGCCGGCGGCTTTAAGCTGGGCTCTTTTTGCAGCATATTTCTGGGTTAGTCTTGCGCGTTTTACTTCGCGGGCTATCATTGATTCTTTAGCCATATTACTAGTTTTTTATATTTTTAAAGGGTAATCCAAAGTGTTTAAGCAGTGCTAATGCTTCTTCATCAGTATCAGCCGAAGTTACGAAAGTAACCTGAAGGCCCATGATCTTTGCAATCTTATCCAGATCGATTTCAGGAAAAATAATCTGCTCGGTAATTCCGAGAGTATAATTACCACGGCCGTCGAGTTTGGAATTGATCCCCTTAAAGTCGCGGATACGCGGAAGAGCAACAGATATCAGTCTCTCGAGAAATTCAAACATCCTGTCTCTTCGTAATGTTACCATTATACCGATAGGCATGTTTTTTCTCAGTTTAAAATTAGAGATATCTTTTGTTGAGTTTGTCTGAACAGCTTTCTGACCAGCAATATCCGATAACTCCTTTACTCCGAATTCAAGCAGTTTCTTATCGGCTATAGCTTGTCCTACGCCCTGGTTGATAACTATCTTTTGCAACCTGGGGACCTGCATAATCGTTTTGTATCCGAATTCCTTCATTAATGCAGGGACGATCTCGTCTTTATACTTGGTTTGTAGCGCAGGTATGTACATTACTTGATCTCCTCTAATGATTTTTTTGAATAACGCACTAATTTATTTTTCTCATTAAGTTTTTTGCCAACACGCGTAGGTTTGCCGGTTGTAGGATCAATAAGCATCAGATTTGAAATATGCACCGGTGCTTCTTTCTTTAATATACCACCCTGTGGAGCTTTTGTGTTTGGTTTGGTATGTTTTGATACCATGTTTACACCTTCAACAATAGCTCTGTTTTTATCCCTGTCGACTTCCAGAACACGGCCTTTCTGACCTTTTGATTCACCGGTTATCACCATAACCGAGTCTCCCTTTTTTACATGTATTTTCTTCTGCATCGTTGTGTATTTAAATATATTACAACACTTCAGGTGCCAATGAAACAATCTTCATATACTTTTCACGCAATTCCCTGGCAACCGGACCGAAGATACGTGTTCCGCGTACTTCATTAACATTGTTAAGAAGAACGACAGCATTGTCATCGAACCTTATATAAGAACCATCGGGACGACGAATCTCTTTTTTTGTTCTGACAACAACTGCTTTACTCACTGTGCCTTTTTTTGCTTCACCTGAAGGAAGTGCGGATTTCACACTCACGACAATTTTATCACCTACGGTAGCATATCTTTTTTTGCTACCACCGAGTACCCTGATGCACAAAACTTCTTTTGCACCTGAGTTATCGGCTACGGTCAATCTGCTTTCCTGTTGTATCATGATTACTTAGCTCTTTCGATTATTTCAATCAATCTCCAGGTTTTGTTTTTACTCAGAGGCCTGGTCTCCGATATACGTACTGTATCACCAACGTTACATGAATTTGATTCATCGTGCGCCATCAGCTTTTTTGTCCTGTTGATAAACTTGCCATAAATCGGATGTTTTACTTTCCTTTTAATGACTACTACGATGGATTTGTCCATTTTGGTACTGACAACTACGCCTATACGGTCTTTTCTAAGATTCCTTTCCATTGCTGATCTAGCTATTAGATTTCTTATTCAATTCTCTTGTACGCAATTCGGTCAGCAGACGAGCAATCGTAAATTTCACATCTTTAACCTTTTGCGGGTTATCAAGAGGAGTGATTGCATGGTTAAGCTTCATTCGAACGAGCAGGGTCTTCTCTGTATCGATTCTTTCGAGAAGATCAGAATTGCTTAATTCCTTTATTTCTGAAGTTTTCATTTCTGTCTAAGTTTTATTCCTGTACGTAATCGCGTCTCACAATAAATTTTGTTGTTATCGGAAGTTTCTGAGCGCCCAGACGAAGTGCCTCTTTTGCAACTTCATATGGAACACCTTCTGCTTCAAACAGAATCCTGCCCGGAGTTATCGGAACAACAAAACCCTCGGGTGCTCCTTTCCCTTTACCCATACGTACCTCAGCAGGTTTCTTTGTTATAGGTTTATCGGGGAAAATTCTTATCCACAACTGACCTTCACGTTTCATATGACGTGTAACGGCCTGTCGAGCTGCTTCGATCTGCCTTCCTGTGATCCAGCTCTCCTCAAGTGCTTTGATACCAAATGACCCGAATGCCAGCTGATTGCCTCTTTGTGCATTTCCTTTCATTCTTCCCTTCTGGGCTCTCCTGAATTTGGTCCTTTTCGGTTGTAACATTGCTCAAATATTATTATAAAATTATATACTACTAAGTCTCTTATTTTTTTGCTTTCCTTTTCAAGCTCTTGCTCTTTGCATTTCTTGCTCCGATATTGGGACTAAGATCTCTCTTCCCGAATACTTCTCCGTTGCATATCCAAACTTTAACACCAAGTAAACCAACCTTTGTATGAGCTTCAGCCAAAGCATAATCAATGTCAGCGCGCAAAGTATGGAGAGGAATACGACCCTCTTTATATGATTCGCTTCTTGCCATTTCAGCGCCACCAAGACGACCGGAAATCATAATCTTTATTCCTTCAGCTCCCATCCTCATTGTTGAAGCTATTGACATTTTTATTGCACGACGGTAAGAAATTTTCCCTTCGAGCTGGCGTGCAATATTATTTGCAACTATATTAGCATCAAGTTCAGGACGTTTAACTTCAAAGATGTTTATCTGAACTTCCTTTTTGGTTATCTTTTTGAGTTCTTCCTTCAGCTTGTCAACTTCCTGGCCACCCTTACCAATAATGATACCCGGACGTGCTGTATTTACTGTGACAGTAATAAGCTTCAGTGTTCTTTCAATAATAATCTTGGAAAGGCTGGCTTTTGCAAGCCTGGCGTTCAGATATTCCCTGATCTTGGTATCTTCAACCAGTTTACCGGAAAAATCTTTTCCACCATACCAGTTTGAATCCCATCCTTTGATTATGCCTAATCTGTTACCTATCGGATTTACTTTTTGTCCCATCTGTTCTAATTTGATGTTTTTTCAACTTCGTTAATCTTACTGTCAAGCACGAGAGTAACATGGTTTGATCTTTTTCTTACCCTGTAAGCTCTTCCCTGAGGTGCTGTCTGGAGTCTTTTCAATGAACGGCCTCCGTCGACATGAATCAGTTTTACGTAGAGGTTGCTTTCTTCGACTCTTACACCTTCATTCTTAGCCTGCCAGTTGGCAATTGCTGAGAGGAGAAGTTTCTCCAATCTGCGCGATGCCTCCTGTGAACTGAACTTGAGGACATCAAGTGCTTTGTTTACTTCCAGTCCGCTAATCAGATCGGTTACCAATCTCATCTTACGCGGCGACGTAGGACAGTTTCTGAGGATCGCCAGGTACCTGTTCTTGGCGGCCTCTTTTTTCTGGTCAGCTGTATTTCTTTTTCTTGCACCCATTTCTAATAATTTTTCAATGTTTACATTACTTATTTATTACCAGAGTGACCCCTGAAAGTACGGGTAGGTGAAAATTCTCCCAACTTATGTCCTACCATATTCTCTGTAATGTAAACGGGGATAAACTTGTTCCCGTTATGAACTGCTATAGTATGTCCGACAAAATCTGGTGAGATCACTGATCTTCTTGACCATGTCTTTATCACAGATTTCTTTTGTCCTTCATTCATTTCAAGAACTCGCTTGCCGAGTTTGAAATCGATGAAAGGGCCTTTTTTAATTGATCTACTCATAATATATCAGTTATTTTTTCCTTCTTTCAACAATGAATTTTGCAGAGTATTTCTTCTTATCTCTGGTCTTGAAACCTTTTGCAGGAATGCCTTTGCGCGACCTTGGATGTCCGCCTGATGCTCTTCCTTCACCACCACCCATCGGGTGATCGACCGGGTTCATAACCACACCTCTTACTCTCGGACGGCGGCCCTGCCAGCGTGAGCGGCCAGCCTTACCGGATCTCTCGAGATTATGATCAGGATTAGAGACTGTACCGATAGTTGCGCGGCATGTCGTAAGGATCAATCTCGTCTCCCCTGAAGGAAGCTTGATTGTTGCATATTTCCCATCGCGTGCAGATAACTGGGCATAAGTTCCTGCACTACGGGCTATTGCTCCGCCCTTACCGGGTTTAAGCTCAATATTATGAATAATAGTACCCATGGGTATATCGCTGAGAAACAGTGTATTCCCGATTTCAGGGGCAACCTCTTTGCCCGACATTAATGTCTGTCCAACCTGAAGTCCAACCGGTGCAACTATGTATCTTTTCTCACCATCCTGATAGAGAACAAGAGCAATCCTCGAAGAACGATTTGGATCGTATTCGATGGTTTTGACTGTTGCAGGCATGCCATCTTTTTCCCGAAGGAAATCGATAACTCTGTACATCTTTTTATGACCGCCTCCGATGTATCTCATAGTCCGTTTGCCGTTAACATTCCTTCCTCCTGAATTTTTATGCGGTCGAAGTAAGGATTTCTCCGGCGTAGCACTTGTGAGAGTATCAAAAGTGCTTGCGATTTTGTGTCGCTGACCTGGTGTTACAGGTTTGATCTTTCTGACTGCCATATAGGTTATTAAATATTGCTATAGAAATCAATTTTATTCCCTTCTGCAAGTGTAACAATAGCCTTTTTGGTTGCTGATGTTTTTCCTGTAAGAAGTCCTGATTTTGTATTACGGGATTTTATTTTCCCTCCATAACGCATCGTATTTATCGAATCAACTGTAACACTGTACAATTCTTCAACGGCTTTTTTTATCTGTAACTTATTTGCGCTTCTGGCAACAAGAAAACCATAGCGGTTAAATTTATCGCCCTGGCTTGTCATCTTTTCCGTTACAATCGGTTTAAGCAAAATATTCATTACTCAAAGTTTTCTAGTTTTCAAATGTTGCCTGCAAAACGTCAACTGCGCTCTCTACAAGTATCAATGTTGAAGCCCTCATAATCTTGTAAGTACTTAACTCGCTGGCCATTACAACTTCAACCCCTTGTACATTTCGGGATGACAAATATATATTATTATTTTGTTCCGGTAAAACAAATACTGATTTTTTATTTGCAATATTCAGGTTATTTCCCATTTTGATGATCTCCTTTGTTTTAGGTGACTCAAAAGAGAAGTCTTCCAGTACAATAATATTATTTGTTGAAGCTTTATATGAAAGTGCTGATCTTCTGGCTAATTGTTTGACTTTCTTATTAAGCTTGAAGCCATAAAACCTTGGTTTAGGACCGAATACCCTGCCTCCACCACGATAAAGCGGGTTCCTGATGTTTCCTGCGCGTGCAGTACCTGTTCCTTTTTGCTTTTTAATTTTCCTTGTACTTCCTGCCACTTCACCACGTTCTTTGGCTTTGTGGGTACCCTGCCTTTGATTGGCCAGATACTGTTTTGTATCCAGATAAATGGCATGGTCGTTAGGTTCAATACCGAAAATTAATTCGTTAAGATCGACTTTTCTTCCGGTTTCCTTACCACTGATATTAAGAATAGCTAATTCCATTATTTTGTAATTATTACGTAACCACCTTTTGGACCCGGGACTGATCCTTTTACAATTATTATATCATTCTCAGCCATGAGCTTCACAACTTTCATGTCCATAGCCATCACCTTATTTCCGCCCATTCGGCCTCCCATTCTCATGCCAGGCAATACTCTTGAAGGAAATGAAGAAGCACCGAGTGAACCGGGGTGCCTGAGCCTATCGCTTTGTCCGTGAGTAGTTCCACCTACTCCACTGAAACCGTAACGTTTTACAACACCCTGAAATCCTCTTCCTTTTGACCATCCTCTTACATCAATTATGCTGTCGGGTCTGAAGAGTTCAGCAGTAAGCACATCTCCCTCTTTACACTGACCTTCTGCAAAACCGGTGAATTCAACGACTTTTCTTTTAGGTGTTGTATTTGCCTTTTTGAAATGTCCCATTTCGGCTTTAGTAGTGTGTTTTTCCTTTTTATCTTCGAATCCGAGCTGTACAGCAAAATAGCCGTCTTTATCCACTGTTTTAACCTGTGTAACAACACATGGACCGGCTTGCAGAACCGTACATGGAATATTCTTTCCATTTTCATCAAAAATGGAGGTCATTCCTACCTTTTTACCAATTAATCCCTGCATCTCTTTTATACTTTACTGGTTTCACACTTTAATTTCTACTTCAACTCCGCTTGGAAGCTCAAGTTTCATCAGTGCATCGATGGTTTTCGGTGTTGAGCTGTAAATGTCGAGCAATCTTTTGTAAGAACAGAGCTGAAATTGCTCTCTTGCTTTCTTGTTAACGAACGGTGACCGAAGTACTGTATAAATCTTTTTGTGGGTCGGCAGCGGAATTGGTCCACTTACAACTGCACCAGTAGATTTTACTGTTTTTACGATCTTCTCGGCAGATTTATCTACCAGGTTATGATCATAAGATTTCAGTTTAATGCGAATTTTTTGACTCATCTTTTAAAGAATTTTTCCTTTTGTAATTTCTACAATCCTGTTTGATATATCTGCAGGTACCTGTTCATAGTGAGAGAACTCCATAGTTGAAGTTGCTCTACCCGAGGTAATAGTACGAAGTACTGTAACATAACCGAATTTTTCGGCCAGAGGTACTTTTGCTTTAACGACTCTTGCGCCTGCTTTCGATTCCATACCTTCCACTCTTCCTCTTCTCCTGTTAAAATCGCTGATTACGTCACCAACATATTCCTCAGGAGTAACAACTTCTGTAGACATGATTGGTTCAAGAATTACAGGATTGCATTTGCCTGCAAATTTCCTGAATGCTTGTTTGGCAGCTATTTCAAATGAAAGAGCATCCGAGTCAACCGGATGGTAAGAACCGTCTTTGAGTACTACTTTAAGGCTGTCAAGAGGAAATCCTGCAAGTGGTCCGTTGACCATTGCTTCACGGAATCCTTTTTCAATAGATGGAATATACTCCTTCGGAATATGGCCACCCTTAACCTCATTTACAAATTGAAGGCCTCTTGTATTTTTATCAGCCGGCATTAATTCGAAAGTCATATCGGCAAATTTTCCACGGCCTCCGGTCTGTTTTTTGAATACTTCACGGAATTCGGCTGTGCCTGTAATAGCCTCCTTGTATGCGACCTGGGGCGCTCCCTGATTACATTCAACTTTAAACTCTCTCTTAAGACGGTCAATAAGGATTTCCAGATGCAGTTCACCCATACCATTGATAATTGTCTGTCCACTGTCGGGATCAGTTCTGACCTGGAATGTAGGATCTTCTTCAGCAAGTTTATTGAGCGCCATTGATAATTTATCAACATCGGCCTGAGTTTTAGGCTCAATTGCAACTCCAATAACCGGCTCGGGAAAATCCATCGATTCAAGTAAGATCGGTTTATTAATGGCACATAATGTGTCACCGGTCTTGATATCTTTAAAACCTACACCTGCACATATATCGCCGGCCGAAATACTTTCTTTCGGATTCTGTTTATTCGCATGCATCTGGAAGAGACGGTTAATACGTTCTCTTTTCCCGGTACGTACATTCAAAACTGTGTCTCCTGCTTTGAGTATTCCAGAATAAATTCTGAGGAACGCAAGACGACCAACAAACGGATCCGTAGCAATTTTAAATGCGAGAGCGGCCAATGGAGCATCATCATCCGGCTCACGTATAATTTCTTCATCATTTCTTGGATCAATTCCAATTACTGAACCTTTATCTACCGGCGAAGGAAGAAATGCAATTACTGCATCGAGCAGACTCTGAATACCTTTATTTTTGAAAGCAGCACCGCATATTACCGGTATTGCAAGTCCGTCAATCGTTGATTTTCTAAGTGCAGTTAAAATTTCTTCACCCGTAATTGATTCATGATCTTCAAGATATCTTGCAAGAAGAGTATCATCAACATCTGCTACTGCTTCAATCAGCTTACCCCTCCACTCCTCAGCTTCATCTAACATATCTGCGGGAACACTCACGGTTTCGAACGTGGTGACATTAGCTTCATCAGTATGATAGATGAGTGCCTTCATATCAACGAGGTCAATTACCCCAATGAAGTTCTCTTCCGCACCAATTGGTATCTGAACCGGAACCGGATTTGCACCGAGTTTCTCCTGGATCTGTTGAACCACACTAAAGAAATCAGCACCGGCACGATCCATTTTATTTACAAATGCGATTCGGGGTACCACATATTTATTTGCCTGTCTCCACACAGTTTCTGACTGAGGTTCAACACCGCCGACAGCACAAAAGACAGCAACGGCACCATCAAGAACCCTGAGTGATCTTTCTACTTCAACAGTAAAATCAACATGACCGGGAGTGTCAATAATATTAATTTTAAAATCGTCACCCCTGTATTTCCAGTAAGTTGTAGTAGCAGCAGAAGTAATAGTAATTCCTCTCTCCTGTTCCTGAACCATCCAGTCCATCTGGGCATTTCCATCATGCACCTCACCCATTCGATGTGTACGACCGGTATAAAACAGAATACGTTCTGTTGTAGTGGTCTTACCGGCATCGATGTGGGCCATGATTCCGATGTTTCTGGTATATTTCAGGTTTTTATCCATCTATCTGTTATACAACTTCCTCTTAATATCAACTAAAACCGGAAATGTGCAAAAGCTTTGTTTGCTTCAGCCATTCTGTGAGTATCTTCTTTTTTCTTATATGCACCACCTTCAAGTTTATAGGCTGCCATAAGTTCTGCGGCAAGCCTTTCAGCCATTGAATGACCGGTTCTTTTTCTTGCAAATGATATCATATTCTTCATACTTATGCTGACTTTCCTGTCGGTCCTGATCTCCATTGGAACCTGGAACGTTGCACCTCCAACCCTGCGGGCTTTAACTTCAACCTGAGGGGTAACATTATCAAGAGCCTGCTTGAATATTTCAAGCGGAGTCTTGCCTTCACTTTTAAATTTATCACCGACTATTTCAAGTGAGTCGTAGAAAATCTTAAAAGCCAGATTTTTTTTACCACTGAACATAAGATTATTCACAAACCTTGTTACATACGGATCTTTGTATTTTGGATCCGGTAACAGAATCCTCTTCTTTGGTCTTGACTTTCTCATTATCTTATTCCTTTATTGTTACTTCTTAGGCCTTTTAGCACCATATTTTGATCTTCTCTGAGTACGGCCATCAACTCCTGATGTGTCGAGAGCGCCACGAACCAGATGATAACGAACACCTGGAAGATCTTTAACCCTGCCACCTCTGATCAGTACGATCGAGTGTTCCTGCAGATTATGACCCTCACCCGGAATATAAGCGTTGACTTCTTTCTGGTTGGTCAGCCTTACTCTGGCTACCTTCCTCATAGCTGAATTAGGTTTCTTTGGTGTTGTAGTGTATACACGTACACAAACACCTCTTCTCTGAGGACATGAATCCAGAGCTGGTGCCTTACTTTTATCTACCAGTTTCTTCCTGCCTTTTCTTACTAATTGCTGAATTGTCGGCATATTTCCAATTATTTTAGCATTAAATTTTACTTAAAAAAATGGTTTGCAAAGGTATTGTTATTATTTTTTAATTCAAAATCAAGTTGCATTATTTTTTAAAACAATATAAAATACATATATTAATAGCCTGAAAATTATAATTATTCAGGCTATTACGCACGTTCAGAATCAATATATCTTACTAAAAAATGTAAGTTATCAACAGGTTCCTTCCCGATCTTTCCCTGCGAAAAACATTTTGTAAACTTACGGTGAAAGAAAAAACGGTACTCCTGTATTTCAAAAAACTTGTGCAAAGGAAATAAAAAATTTGTAATTCTCACTGCTTTCTTAAACTGTTTTTAAAAAATTATTATTTTTGTCACCTCCAAAACATCGTATAATAAATAATTATTACATATAATATACATCGAAACATGAAAACATTCCAGGCGGACCAGATTAAAAACATCGCTCTTCTGGGTAACTCAGGTTCAGGTAAAACTACCCTTGCAGAGGCGATGCTTTTTAATGGCGGCATTATCGAAAGAAGAGGTACAATTGAAGGAAGTAATACAGTTTCAGATTATCGTCCTATTGAGCATGAAAATGGAAACTCAATCTTTTCAACAGTCCTGTATACTGAATTTCAGAACCATAAAATAAATATTTTTGATACCCCTGGCCTGGATGATTTCAGCGGCGGAGTAATTTCTTCACTATTTGCATCCGATGCTGCGGTATTGACAATTAACGTGCAGAATGGTGTTGAAGTAGGAACTGAAATACATTTCCGGCATGCAGAAAAAGAGAACAAACCTTTAATAATTGTCGTTAATGGTCTGGATCACGAAAAAGCCAATTTTGAGAAGACGCTCGAAATGCTGAAGGAAAGATTAAGCAGCAATGTTATCCTTATTCAGTATCCCGTCAACGAAGGAATTGGATTTAATTCTATCATCGACATCCTTAAAATGAAAATGCTCCGTTACTCTAAAGATGGAGGAAAAGCAGAAATAGTTGATATACCTGCTGATCAGGCAGCCAAAGCCGCAGGTCTGCATAGTGCCCTCGTTGAAAAAGCTGCAGAGAGTGATGAAGCTCTGATGGAACTGTTTTTTTCAAACGATTCTCTTACTGAAGAAGAAATAAAAAAAGGTATTGCCAAAGGATTAAGAACAAGGGGCCTGTTCCCTGTTTTATGCCTTTCATCAAAACACAATATTGGTGTCGACAGCCTGATGGAATTTATAATAAATGAAGCTCCATCACTTGAAGATATGCCCCTCCAGGTTAACAGTAAAGGAAATGAAGTCAAACCAAATCCTACCGGACCTGCTTCAGTCTATGTGTTTAAATCATCAATTGAAGAACATATAGGTGAGATACATTATTTCAGGGTATATTCCGGAAAAGTTACCGAAAACCTTGATGTTGTCAACAGCAATAATGGCACAAAAGAAAGACTGGCTCAATTATATATTTGCGCCGGTAAGAACAGAACAAGGGTTCCTGAACTGTACCCTGGTGATATCGGAGCATTTGTAAAACTGAAAAATACAAAAACAGGTCACACACTGAATGTTCCGGGTAATGACTGGAAATATGAAGGTGTTAAATTCCCCGAACCCAAATACAGGACAGCGATCAAGGCTCAAAGTGAAAGCGATGATGAAAAACTTGGTGAAGCTTTGAATAAGATACATCTCGAGGACCCGACAATCGTTATAGAATACTCAAAAGAGCTAAAACAGATAATTGTTCATGGACAGGGTGAATATCATCTTAATATCATGAAGTGGCACCTTGATAATATTTATAAGATCCACACTAACTTCAATGCCCCTAAAATACCTTATCGCGAGACAATTACAAAGTCAGCCCAGGCCGACTACCGGCACAGAAAGCAATCCGGCGGTGCAGGTCAGTTTGGTGAGGTTCACATGATTATAGAACCTTTCGAAGAGGGTTCAAAAGAGGCAACTATGCAAAAAATCAATGGTAAGGAGATAAAAATATCAGTCCGCGACAAAGAGGAAATTACTCTTCCCTGGGGTGGAAAACTGGTGTACGTAAACAGTATTGTCGGAGGTTCTATTGATGCCCGTTTTATGCCGGCAATCCTGAAAGGGATCATGGAGAAGATGGAGATTGGCCCGCTTACAGGTTCATACGCCCGCGATATAAGAGTTTATGTATATGATGGAAAGATGCACCCGGTTGACTCAAATGAGATTTCTTTCCGCCTTGCAGGAAGAAATGCATTCAGCCAGGCTTTCAAAATCGCCGGACCAAAAATTCTGGAACCTGTGTATGATGTTGAAATCATGGTTCCATCAGACCGTATGGGTGATGTTATCAGCGACCTTCAGGGCAGACGTGGAATGGTTCTTGGTATGTCAAGTGAAAGGCGTTTTGAGGTTATCAAAGCAAAAGTGCCTCTCGCAGAAATGAATAAATATTCGACAGCTCTTAGCTCTATAACAGGTGGTCGTGCAATGTATTCAATGAAATTCGCCGAATATGCGCAGGTACCGGGCGATGTTCAGGACCAGGTTATTAAAGCTTATGCTGAAGAAGAAGAGGAAGAATAGAGATTTTAAATTCTGTTTGATGATAATTGTAGAGCCAGGTTCGAGACCTGGCTCTATGTATTTTACGCAGGTATCTTTAAAATATTTCATTAAATTCGTAGACGAATGAGCCGGAAAAATATTTTAAAATTGTTCCAAACTCTGGGGCCGTCTTCGTTCCCTCTGTTTCACTCAGTGTAACTAAAAATTTAAGAACTTGTACAGAGTTACGCAGAGTAGCTCAAAGTCTCACAGAGTAGATTTATTCAAAAAAATTTGCATGAAAACAAAAAAAATCATTTACCAGGTCGATGCATTTACGACCATACCATTTAAAGGAAATCCTGCCGGAGTTTGTATCCTTGATCGGGAACCCGATGCAACATGGATGCAGAATATTGCGATGGAAATGAATCTTTCTGAAACTGCATTTGTTTTTCCGGGAGAGAATTGTCGTATAATCAGATTTTTCACTCCCGTAGCAGAAATGAAGCTTTGTGGCCATGCTACCTTATCTACTTCGCATATATTATATGAAACAGGAACAGTAAAAAGCAATGATGAGATCAGGTTTTCATCTAAAGCCGGTGGTCTGGTTATAATGAAACATGGTGACTGGATAACAATGAATTTCCCGGCATACACATTGGAAAAAATGGCAATAACGGATGAATTTAAAAAAGTGACAGGTTCAATTCCTGAGGAGTTGTATAAGGCTGGGTTTGGATGGACTCTTGCTCTTATGAAGAGTGAAAAGGAGGTAAAAAGCATGAAACCGGATTTTTCTATGATGAAAGGTTCTGTATTTGGAGATCTGATTGTGACATCTGAATCTGAAGATCCCAATTACGATTTCTGTGTCCGTTGTTTTGCTCCTGGGGTAGGAATTGATGAAGATCCGGTAACCGGCTCCGCTCATTGCGCACTCGCTCCTTTCTGGTCAGAAAAGACAGGTAAAACAGATTTTAATTCACATCAGGTTTCAAAAAGAGAAGGTATTCTTAAAGTTTCTCTAAAAGATGACCGGGTTGAAATTTCAGGTCAGGCTAAAACTATTTTCAAAGCAGAATTGCATGTTTAAAAAGAAGTCAGATATGCAGTCTGTTGCTTCATTGGATTGTCAAAAATAAAAGAGTATATTACAAAGTCAAAAAAATGCTGAAATGAAACAAGATAATGATTTGCGTATCATTGAGTTGGGTTTGATCCTGCCCCCTGCACCAAAACCAGTCGGAATTTATAAACCTGTTCTGGTGGTTGATAAATTTCTCTATGTATCGGGACAGGGACCCATTTTAGCTGACGGAACCATGATGAAAGGAAAGGTTGGCGCAGATTTGGATACTGCTGCAGGTAAACTGGCTGCCAGACAAGTTGGACTTACAATGCTTTCAACAATCAAGGCTCATTTTGGAGAACTTAAAAAGATCAAACGGATAGTTAAGGTGCTGGGAATGGTCAACTGTACTCCCGAATTCGACAGTCATCCTGCTGTTATCAACGGATTCAGTGAGTTAATGTCTGAAGTTTTTGGCGAAGATAACGGTGTTGGAGTAAGAAGTGCAGTCGGGACGATGCTTCCCATGAATATTGTCGTTGAAGTTGAAGCTATGTTTGAATTGTATTAGACAAGAATGGAAAAAGGCATATCTTCAGAAATCCTCTGGTATCAGGTTGAAAAAATAAATGAAGTTCCCTCCCCTTCCCTGCTGGTTTATCCTGACCGCATTGAAAGTAATATTAAGAAAATAATTGATATTGCCGGAGGTGTTGATCAATTAAGGCCACATGTCAAAACGCATAAAATGGCCGAGATCATAAAACTTCAGATGAAATATGGTATTTATAAGTTCAAATGTGCTACAATATCGGAAATGGAGATGGTTGCAAGGTGCGGAGCAACTGATATCCTGCTTGCCATACAACCGGTCGGCCCGAATATTGAAAGGTTTTTTAAATTAAAGCAAGAATTCAATAATATAAAAATTTCCTGTATCGCCGATAATGAGGAGGTTATTATTCAGCTTTCAGATTTGGCAAGGAAATCTGGCGTCGAAACTCACATCTGGCTGGACATTAACAACGGGATGAACCGTACTGGTGTGATTCCCGGAGAAAAGGCAGCAAGGCTCTTCAAAAGAATCATGGATTCACCTATGCTCATTGCAGAGGGACTTCATGTCTATGACGGTCATATTCATGAACCGGATCTTTCAGCCAGGGAAAAACTATGCAATGAATCATTTGTACCGGTAATGAGCCTGATTGAAGAGCTGAAAAACGAAGGTATTTCACCTGTCAGAATTATCGCAGGAGGGACTCCTACATTCCCGATTCACGCTTTAAGAAAAGATGTCGAAACCAGTCCGGGAACACTTTTACTATGGGATTGGGGCTACAGCAGCTCCTTCTCTGATATGAATTATTCCCATGCAGCAGTTTTACTTACAAGAATTATAAGTAAACCGGGAAAGGACTTGTTATGTCTCGATCTTGGCCATAAAGCAGTTGCTTCTGAGATGCCTCAACCACGTATTAAACTTCTGGATCTTGAGAAATATACAATCGTCAATCATAATGAAGAACATATGGTGATCCGAACAGCTGTAGCATATAAATATAAAACCGGGGATCCTCTATATGCTATACCATGGCATATTTGTCCAACTGTTGACCGGCATGACACTGTATATGTGATTAATGACCACAGTGTTAAAGGACAATGGAATGTTGAAGCAAGAAAAAGAAAGATTACCTTCTGATCCAAACCTGACCAAATGTTAGATAAGCCTTTGATTTTTGATGGTCATCTCGACCTTGCGATGAATGCCCTCGAATGGAACCGCGATTTAAGATGGAAGGTTGAAGATATACGCAAAAGCGAGGAAGGGATGACTGATAAGCCTGACAGGGCAAATGGAACAGTAAGTTTACCTTCAATGCGTGAAGGGCATGTTGGTTTTTGTGTTGCCACTCAGATAGGGAGATATGTAAAACGCGGAAACAATATGCCGGGGTGGAAATCACCTCAACAGGCATGGGCTCAGACCCAGGGTCAACTGGCCTGGTACAAAACCATGGAAGAGGCTGGCGAGATGGTCCAGATCCGTAATTGCAAGGATCTTGAAAAACATCTTCAATTATGGGAAAATCCATCCGAAAATACAGCTGTAGGTTATATTTTAAGTCTTGAAGGTGCCGACTCAATCATTTCAATGAAATACCTTGAAAAAGCTTTTAATTATGGATTGCGTGCTATAGGGCCGGCTCATTATGGCCCTGGAACATACGCACAGGGAACTGATTCCATTGGTGGGATAGGAATAAAAGGACGTGAACTTCTCAAAGAGATGGAAAAACTCGGTATAATACTTGATGCTACCCATCTATGCGACGAAAGCTTCCGGGAATCTTTGGATATATATAATGGACCTGTTTGGGCAAGTCATAATAACTGTCGTGCATTTGTACCTCACAACAGGCAACTCTCCGACGAACAGATCACTGAACTGGCAAGCAGAGATGCTGTGATTGGTGTTGCACTCGACGCCTGGATGATGGTTCCTGTCTGGGTCAGAGGAAAATCGGATCCTAATTCCATGGGAGTATCCTTAAAACTGATGATCAACAATATAGACCATATTTGTCAGCTTGCCGGAAACTCTTTTCATGCCGCTATCGGGTCGGATCTCGATGGCGCTTTTGGAAAAGAACAATGCCCGTATGACCTTGATACCATCGCTGACCTTCAGAAGGTGCCTGACAAGCTTACTGAAATTGGTTATTCCGAATCAGATATTCAAAATATTCTGAGCAATAACTGGATCAGGTTTCTAAAGAAAAATCTGCCGATGTAATAATAGCGCAACGGCGCCGTTGAGCCCTTATCTGTACAGATACACGAATCCCCTATACTCCTTACCATTATAAGCAATATTATCCCACCCGTATGCCTTGATAACATAGAAATAGACCCCGGGGGAAGCTTTAACAGATGATGAATTCACATTCCCGTCCCAACCTTTCCATTTTGAGACGAGATCTCCAAGACCATAAAAGGAGTAAACTTTAAGACCACTTTGGCTGTAGATCTCGACGCTTAAATTCCTTAGCGATTTTGATTCAACAATAAAATTGTCGTTCAATCCATCACCATTAGGAGTAAAGACATTCGGAATATGAAGCTCAGACGGATCTACTACAATATTTTTATCAAGCCGCAAGGAATCAATACAATGCAAGTCGCTTTCAACAGTCAGCTTAACTGAATATTCTCCTGGAATATAGTAAGTATGAGGTTCGGGAGTGCTGAGTTCTGAGGTTGTTGTATCTCCAAATTCCCATTTGTATTTGGATGCTCTCACCGATTTATCGGTGAATGTCACCACAAGTGGAGCCTGACCGTTATCGGGATCAACAGTGAAATCTGCCTTAACACGAATAGTCTGATAGGAGAATGAGGATTCGCTTACACAACCAAAACTATCACTCACCTGAAGGTTGTAGATGACATCAACGAGAGGCGGATCGAAAGTCTGTGGGTTCAGATAAAAGTCGGGATATGGAATGTCAGACGACGGATCAGAGGACCATAAAAATCTGACACTGTTAGGTAGTTTTACAGGAAGCCCGTTAGCAATGTTATTATAATAGAAAGTATCAATTGCTGCCTGTCCTTTCAATGCAACATAATCACAGGTACGATTCTGTAAGGCCGATGATGAAAATGGTTTATCTGAAAAAATCCAGCCGACAAAAGTTGTATCAAATCCCCCACTGATAATAACTTTATATCCTCCATCAGTGAGATCATTTAAAGACGAAGAAGAAACTCCGGATTCTGTTTTGAGAGAAGTGCTGAAACTTTTTGTGATGTCGCTCCATTGATACCATGCGAAATTAAAAGGACCTGTTCCTCCTGGGCTACTTGCATTCAGAGTCCCTTTTTGTGATCCGGATGCGTTACAAAATATGAAAACAGGATCTTTAACCGTCGGAGCTGAAGGATAAGAAGTATACCGCTCAGCACTCATTCCCGGTGCCGAAAGCTGAGCCTCAGAAACAGCCGGCAGCAACAGAATTATTATTATCAAAAAATAACGCACAGGCAATCAGATCTTTGTATTTAAAACGCTTTCTGAATCTATTTGGTATTCTCTTTTGCAATTATAATAAAAAGAGGGCAATATTCAGGGTCAATCCACATGAAATACCTCTTCCATATCTGCCCACCATTCCCCTTTTTTTCTGTTAACAACAGGATCCTGCATCGGCTCCGTAATTGACCACCATTCCTGTGTCCTGGAATCGGCAGCCATTTTAGCCATATCGGCAGCAAAATCATTTCCCGTATATTCAAAATATGCATATAAAACATTGTCTTTATGAAAGATCGAATAGTTCTGCATATTGCATTTTTTGATCTTATCAAGAACTTCCGGCCATACAGCTGCATGATACTTTTTATATCGTTCAAAATGTTCCGGCTTGATGCCAATTACCTGTCCATATCTTTTCATAATGTTTTGTTTTATTTATTAAAATTTACAAGTATAATAAAATATATGGAATCCATGTAGAGACGCCCAAATTGGGCGTCTCTACAAATGTTCATAAAATTATTAATTTTATTAATCCATTCAATGGGTACCTGAATATGTTATTACTAAATTTGCCCGGCCCGGTACGCTGTAATTCAAACAAACAAATGACAACCAATTATCTAAATGATCTGAATGAGTCTCAGAAACAAGCAGTTATCAACACTGAGGGACCTTCGCTTGTAATTGCCGGAGCGGGCGCCGGGAAAACTAGGGTACTTACCTACCGGATAGTTCATCTCCTTAATAAGGGAGTTCCGGCAGGTAAAATTCTTGCACTGACTTTCACGAACAAAGCTGCAAGGGAAATGAAGGAACGTATCACGAGAATTGTGAGTTCCGAAATAGCCCGATATCTCTGGATGGGCACATTTCACTCTATTTTTGCAAAGATTTTAAGGATGGAAGGAGAAAGACTCGGGTATAAATCGAATTATACAATTTATGATTCTTCAGATTCGAAAAGTCTTATCCGATCTATTATCAAAGAACTCAATCTGGATGATAATATTTACAAACCGGGTGTCATCTCTTCCAGAATATCCACTGCAAAAAACAACCTTGTGACATCCAGTATGTATGCATCTGATAGTTCAATGCAGGATTATGACAAGTCGAGCCGGATGCCATTGCTTGCTGATGTTTACAGGACTTACGCGACCCGGTGTTTTAAAGCCAACGCAATGGACTTTGATGACCTGTTGCTGAACACAAATATTCTCTTCAGAGATTTTCCCGATGTCCTTGTCAAATATCAGGAAAGATTTAATTATGTGCTTGTTGACGAGTACCAGGATACAAACTATTCGCAGTATCTGATTATCAAAAAACTTGCCGCTTCACATCAGAATATATGCGTGGTAGGCGATGATGCTCAAAGCATTTATTCATTCCGCGGGGCCAGGATTGAGAATATACTTGAGTTTAAAAACGACTACATTGATTATCAGCTTTTTAAACTTGAGCAAAACTACAGGTCTACTCAGACGATTGTTAATGCTGCAAATACTATCATTGCAAACAATGAAGGTCAGATCCAGAAAAACGTTTATTCAATGAACGAGACTGGGGAAAAGATACAGGTAATGCAGTCTATGACCGATTCTGAAGAGGGGTTCAATGTTTCGTCTGACATATTCGATAAAAAGCTCTCCCAACAACTCAACTGGTCGGATTTTGCAATTCTATACAGAACAAATGCCCAGTCCAGGATCTTTGAGGAAACTCTTCGCCGGAAAAACATACCATATAAAATTTATGGTGGATTATCATTTTACGAGAGAAAAGAGATAAAAGATATTCTGGCTTACTTCAGGATGGTTATTAATCAGGAAGATGAAGAAGCACTAAAGAGATCAATAAACTATCCGAAACGAGGTATCGGGGATACAACGATTCAGAAGATATTTGAACTGGCTGCCGCTTTTAATGTAACACCCTGGAGTATTCTCCCTGAAGCCGGAAAATATCCGGAACATTTTAACTCAGGGACTGTCAAAAAATTATCACTATATGTTGACATAATCAATAATCTTCGTCTGAATTCAGACACTTCCGATGCATTTGTTAAAGCTAGGGAAATTGCACTTGGTTCAGGAATCATGAGAGAACTTAAGGAGGGAAAATCCCCGGAGGAAGTCAGCCGTTATGAAAACCTTGAAGAATTATTGAATGCCATAAAAGTTTTTACAGAGTCAGCCGAGACTAATGGGGAGCCTTCAATATTAGAGGCTTACATGGCCAACGTTGCATTGCTGACCGATCAGGATACTGAAAATGAAGAAGACCGGAATAAAGTAACCCTCATGACAATGCATTCTGCCAAAGGATTAGAGTTCAAACATGTATATATTGTCGGGATGGAAGATACTCTGTTTCCTTCACCCATGTCATCGGGAAGTGCACGCGAGCTTGAAGAAGAGAGACGACTCTTCTATGTTGCGGTTACCAGGGCAGAAAAACAAGCAACCTTCAGCTATGCGCTTAACAGGTATAAATGGGGAAACCTAGAGAGATGCAGTCCCAGCAGGTTCCTTCGTGAAATTGATCAGAAATTCCTGTACTATCCGCAAACCGGTGGAAAACCTATTCAGAACAATAATCAATCGGCGATCAAACCTGCTTCTCTTCGCGAAGAACCACATTCTTATGCAAAGGATGACAGATTTAAAAAGTTCAGGAAAGCAGATACTTCAGTTGAGGCTCCTTTTATAGGCAGTGATTCCTCGCTGTTTTCTGATGGTGATACAGTAGAGCATGAGAGATTTGGTAAAGGAGTAATCAAATCTATAGAGGGACAACCGCCAAACACTACAGCAACTGTGGAGTTCGGCAAGGACGGAAGTAAAAAATTACTCCTGAGATTTGCCAAGTTAAAAAAACTATAAATTTATTCCCCGCTGTTTTCACAAACTAACGCAGATAAAAATCTGATATTCTGCGAAAATCAACGTTATCTCCGGGAAAAATCTTTATTTCTTACCAGCCTGACCAAAATTCATTTTCATGAATGTGATACCAACAGTGGATATTGAATGGCTGAAGTTATCATTTATCTCTTTAGTCTCCATCTTAATCGCCGGCTTATCATTTTTATCGAATGATTCCATCGCCAGCATCATAGCCCCTTCAAATCCAGGATAGTTATAATAGGTCGGCACCCCTGCTTTTCCCCAATACGTTTTGTCAGCCTTCAGTTTGACATCTTTGGTCATCCAAACATTTGAATAACCATCTTTGCCAGCATCAACTATTTTATATTCATCACATCTGTATCCGGCAATAACACGCGAATTTCCTGTTTTTGTTATTGTTGCCTTATCAGGGTTGGTGCCTTTCTGGTTCTTGGTCTGAGCAGCCATAGCTGAGTCAGAAGGGAGGGTCGAGATAATACCGGTTTTAGAATTTCCATTATCCATAAGCATCATGAAGCATCTGTTGTCATTATCAAAAAGGAAAACTGTCGGTACAGCTTTATTTCCTTCCTTAACATCTACGGGCAGCATTTCAATTCCGGCGTTCATGGTATTACTATTGTAATAGGTGTAATAGTCCGCCTTCATAACATCATTTTTATCGTATGTTTCCATTTGCATATAGATCCTGCCGGTAAATTTGTATTCATCATTGTATTTGGTATCAATTTTTCCGCCAAATAATCCACGACCTGTTGCTTTTGTACCTCCTTTATTCTGAGTTGAAGTACTGTCCGATTGCTTTTGATCGGTTTGTTGTTTTGCTTTGGCTTCATCCTTATCGCTTTTATCAACTGCCGAATCAACTTTATGTTCTAGCTTTCTGTCAACTGCCCTTCTTAAAAGCCATGCCTGGGCATTTGATGTTACAGACAACATTATCGACATTACAATTAACAGAATAATTGATTTTGTTTTCATGTTATGGAATTTTAATAAGTTAGACTATAAAGTTAGTAAACTGATACAAATATTGCATAAGGTAACTCTAAAAATAATAAACATTTCATAAATTCTGCCCTATCCCGATGGTTTTTTAAGTGTGTGAATATGGTTTAATTGAATTATGATCAATAAAGAAAGCTAAAATATCAGATTCAAAATTCCTGAAGTTTGAATAAAAGAAAAGAGGTCACATTTTCTTGCAACCTCCTCATATTAATTAAAAATAGAAGTAGACTGATTTATGCAACAAGCACTTCAGCCGGTTTCTCCTTCTCCCTCAGAACTGACTCATAAAGAGAGGCAAAGGAGCTGCAGATCCACATTATTGCAGGGAAGATACCGATTATCAGCAATATAAGCCCAAAGATCACAATGAAGATTGATACAAAAAACATGAAAAAGATTTGCCATCCGTGACCTTTTGTAAGTTTCCAGCTTAACTCCACAGCTTCAATCGGATCGAGCTTTTTATCCATTATAATATAAGAGACAAAAGCAAGCCGGCATGCTATTATAATTCCCGGAACAATGAGAGCAAATAACCCAAGGACAACCAAGGCGAAAACCAGCAGGTTTGCGAGTATTATATGAAGATAATTCTCCATAAATCCCTTGATAAGGTACTCAAAATCGGGTTTAGTTTTCCTTACTGCCTGAACAAAGATCATATTACCACCAAATTCAAATACAGGTTTAACCAGAAATGAATAGAGCATTGCAATCAATCCGAAGAAAGCTGCAAATATTCCAAAAGTCCCTATTCTGAAAAGATTGTGTCCCCACTCATTTCCCAAATTCCAGGAACCTCTGGATATATAATGGTCCCAGTTGTTACCCCAATTCCAGGGACCCTGGCAAAGATCAGACAAGTTAAGATGAAAATTAAACATTTTAAAAGGGGCGGTTACTATCGCAAGAATGAGAATGACCAGGAATAACCTGAGGAAATTATCCGTCATGACCCTCCAGCCTGTACTGAAACTATTGCCAAAACCAGGCACTAATTTGTATTCATTGTTTGTTTCCATGTTTTAATTAATTACAGTTTAAAAACCGGTGAATATTTATGAAGCAAATTTAAGTCTCAGGTTTTTCATAGACTTCATACCATAGTAGTGATTTTATTTTTTCCTACTTTAGTATGTAACACAATACTTAGGTAGTACCTATTTTTGAACATTCGGTTTTAACGGATTTTTATATCTTTATCAAATGTTGCATTACTTCGGATATTTAATATTTATTTTATCAGTAGCTCTGGCTGCAGGAGGAGTAGTTCTGTCGTCAGGGTTAAGAAACAGATATCACCACGAGATTTTTTCCACATTACTCTATTTCCAGGTATTTATTTTTACTTTCGGGTTCTATGGAATATGGGGACAAGAAGTAATCAAAGCATTTCTCTCACCATACATTTCGGCAGAACTCCTTGTCAGGTTCTCAGATATTGCAATGTTGCTGGGCTTGCCATTTCTTGTTTTTGCATGGCTGATGCTCATACAGTTTTCATTTGGAATATCAGGAAGAAAGACTAATAACTGGTTTGTCTTATGGTTCCTGTTATTTAATTTCTCAATAATTATTGTTGTAGGATATTTCATCGCAAAAACAAGTGCACTGAAACCCATATCACTCATAAAATACTACTTCATTTCAATGCACTTCCTTTATTCTCTTCTTGGCTGTTTACTTATAGTATTCCACGGGAAAGGAAGGTTAATCATTCATGATTATGACAGAAGGCGTATCGGCCCAGGAATATTTCTTGTAATGGTTCTGCAATGCTTACCATTACTGTTTTATAACTCACAACCATATATTGCGGTAATTTTCACATTGACATTCTTTGCAGGCAACACATTTCTTCCGATATATCTCAATTACGGTACAATGTTTACGGCCTTCACATCCGGACCGGAAAAGGACTCTTCATTTGAGGAATTCTGTAAAAAATTTGAAGTATCTCCACGTGAAACTGATATTGTCCGGGAAATATGCAATGGATTAAGTAACAAGGAAATATCAGAAAAGCTGTTTATCAGCCTTCAGACTGTAAAAGACCATACTCACCGGATATATATGAAAACCAATGTAAAGAGCCGTGTTCAGCTTATTTATATGGTAAAAGAGCTTAAAATACTATAAAAATTGAAGAGTTTTTTTCAATACGATTCGACCTTTTTTCACAAAAATTTCAGGTATACTATCACCCTCCCATCATTAAATTCCAGAGAAAAGCTATCTCCGAGAGCCTCATTCAAAGTAGCAAACCACCAGTTTTTTATTTTAGTCCGGCTTAGCGGATATCGTAATCCAAATGATGTTATTTCTGTTTCCGGATCTATAGAAAAGATCGATACCTGCTGACCCGGGAAAGATGATATTGCAGAACTTTTCAGGAACGGCTGCAGAATTCCTGTATCAGTGACCATAATTACATTCATATATCTTACATATTCTGCCAGTAGTGAGATATTACCCAGTGTATGATCTTCTCGTTTACCCGTAGCGCCAACTATAACTATATTTTTATAACCCATCTCTGAGCACCATGTAACTGCTTTTGTCAGATCGTTGGTATCCTGACTTTCATCGAGGTAAATACGATCTGCAAACCTGTTCACTAAGTCAACATTCAGGGAATCCATATCTCCAACGATAGCATCAGGATGCATTCCTGAAAGAATAAGATTTTGTGCACTTCCATCACAACAGATTATTTTATTGGCATTCTTCAGATACCCAAGAGGAATATCATGTTGGGGAAAGGATCCGTCAGCAACTATGACATTGTAGGATTCAATTTGAAAATCATTCATTTCCGCTAAATTATTAATCTATTTTAACCGTACCTGCATTAATGTATTACTTAGCTTTTTCCTCAATTCAACCTAATTTTAAGATTTGCCTCTCCATTTCCCTATCTTTTTACCTCACCCCAACCCCGCTCCCAAGGGAGAGGGGCTTAATATCTTGATTATCTTGTTTTTACTCCCCTTCTCCCCTGGGAGGAGGGGCTGGAGGATGAGGTATTGTTTTTTTCCAGGCCGCGAGTCCTACAAACGACATTACCCCATAAACAACATATAGAATAACAGTCGGATAGAGTCCCCGTGTTAAGAAGAGAACAGCCGAAACAAAATTTACAACAATCCATAAGAACCAGTGTTCATAAATCTTTCGTGCCAGCATCCATGTTGCAACTATAGACAAAGATGTAATAAATGAATCCCTGGCTGGAACAGGTGAATCAGTAAGCCTTATAAGAACGAACCACATTAATATGTACAATAGAACAAACACAATGGCTAGTATGATACCTGTACTGAGTTTTAATCGAGTAACCTGCAATTCACCACTCTCCCATTCTTCCACTCTCCCATCCTCCACCTCTTTCTTTCGCTCTGTGCCCCGTGCCCTGTGCCCTGTGCCCTTAACCCACCAGTACCAACCCAGGCAGCTTATGACAAGATAATAGCCCTGAAGGCTCATATCAGCATAAAATTTACTCGTAAAGAAAACCCAGATATAAACAGCAGATGTAATTATCCCGACAGGCCATAACCAGATAGTCTGCTTTATTTCAAGAAAAACATAAACTATTCCTGCAATGGCTCCGAATATTTCTATGAAATTATTTGATATCCAATCAGATATTATCATTATAATTAATGAATTATCAGAATTTTAATCCAATCTTAAACATATAGTTAATTCCAGCCTGCGGAAAATATCCATCCATTACATGTTGGGAACCTCCTTCATTATATTTATAAACCCATGCATTGGTTTCATATTTCTCATCAAATAAATTATTGACAACTAACTGGCAGGTTAGTTCTTTAAATAACTTACTTATAATTGTATATACGAAAGATATATTTTGAACCAAATAGGCATTTAACATTCTTTCAGGGTCCTGAGTATTATCAATGTATTGTTTCCCAACATACTTGGTATTCAAACTAAAATGAAAATTCTTAAAAGGATAATAATCTATAACTGAAGCAGCAATTATTGATGGTGAGAAAGAGATTGTTTTATTTTTTAATATCTCTTTATCCTGTTCAGAAGTATCCCAATTATCTGTTAAGTCTACAAAAACCGGAATGATATTCCTGCTGATGGTTATATTTTCATTCCAGTTTAAATTATTCAATATCCGGATACCTGTTTCAAACTCAATCCCCTGCCTGTAACTTTTAGGTACATTTGTTAATATCGTGGCGCCAACATCATTTATTTCACCGGTTAAGATTAACTGATCGCGATAATACATATAGTATAAATTTCCTCTGACTAAAAATCCTGATGAATGAAATTCATAGCCAGCTTCGTAATCAAATAATTTTTCGGGTTTAGGTGTTTTTCCCGGGTCCGCGTCGGTAAAATCATCACGAGCTGGTTCTCGCTGGGAAATTCCAAATGAAGCATATAATTTTTGTTTCTCATCAAAATTGTAAATGAACCCTGTTTTGGGATTAAAAAAGTTATACTTATGATTTTGTGTTACATCTTTCAGATTCTCATCAAATCCACCAATTGTATAATTAATATTCCGGAATTGTAAATCGGCAGACAGGTTGAATTTGTTTGTAAATGAATAGTTGATTTTTAAAAATGTATTTAAGTCCTTTTTATTCCCCGTACCCTGGTACCATCGATAGCTCTCACCATTAAAAGTTACAATTTTAGCCCATATTATATCACCAAAATGGTTTCCCAGATATTGATTCCAGCCACCGCCAAGTATAGCATTAATCTTACTCTTCCTGTAATTGAAGGAATAGGTAAAACCATAAAAATCATTTCTAAGCCATCTTTGTGTAATAAAATCTGAGCTGGTAACGGTATCAGTATTTAAAATTGCATTTGGCAAATTAAATAAACTGTATTTTGAGTTTTGCACAAGGTTTTCATAGTATCCTTTGCCGCTTGTATAATGCAATGCAACATTCGCATTCAGGTTACTATTAATTTCTTTTGAATAATGAAGCTGGTAATTATCCTGCCAGTAATTATCCGTTTCATTTTTATAATTATATGGATTGTATGTTCTATGTGTTGCTAATGAATCTTTGGGAACTCCATCCCATGCCTGGTATGTATGTTCAACTCCTGAAAAGATCATTAGTTTTAAGATACTCGTTTCACCATACATGGTTCCTGAGATATAAAATGATTTTAAATCGCTGAAAGCTCTGTCGATATATCCGTCGGACCAGATTTTTGATAAGCGGGCATCAATGGCAAACTTTTTATTAATTAATCCGGTGCCAAAATTTATAGTGTTTTTTGAAGTGTTAAAAGAGCCATACGATGAATTGACTTCCGCATAAGGTTCTCGATTCAGATTGGTAGTCTGAAAATTTATTGTAGCACCAAAAGCACCTGCTCCGTTTGTTGAAGTCCCTACTCCTCGTTGAATCTGAATGTTATCAGCAGATGATGCCAGATCAGGCAAGTCAACCCACCAGACTCCATGAGATTCGGCATCATTTACAGGTACTCCGTCGATTGTAACATTAATCCGCTTTACATCAGAACCTCTTATATTGATGTAGGTATATCCCACTCCGGTTCCTGCGTCTGATGATACAACCAATGAAGGTGTATATCCTAACAGATATGGGATATCCTGAGCAATATTATTTTTTGAAATATCTTCTTTAGTAACTGTTGAATATGCCGCTGGGGTATTCTTTCCTGCCCTTGTGGCGCTTACAAAAACCTCCTCAGTCATAAATGACTTCTCTAAAAGGACCATATTCAAAACAGTATCCCCTTTTAGTCTGACTTCACGGATCTGTGACTCATATCCAATAAAAGAGAAGTGGAATATATAAATTCCATCTTTGAGAACAGCCAGTGTATAGTTCCCCTCTGAATCAGTATGCACACCAAGGAATGTGTTTTCAATAGTTATGCCTGCACCCTGTAATGGAGATCCGTTAATATCGGTCACTTTACCCTTAATCACCGAGCCATTATCCTGAATTCCAATTGCTTGTAAAAGACTATGTAACCCTGCAAACACCATAAACCAAATAAGTCTCCTCATAGTTCTAATAATTAATCTATTTTCAAGATCAAGAAAATGAGGTTGTTATGTAAAGCTGATTTGTTGTATACTCTCTTTTCCCTCCGCCGGCATTATCCGGATCAGGTTTAAGGGTATGATCTCAGCCCGTTGTTATAAGGCACCCCATTTGTTGATGCCTCAAAGGTAGGATCTTTTAGCTGATTTATCAATTTTTTGTTAAATTAGCATTTAAATCCATTAGCTGAAATGAGAAATCTACTAGATAAACTTAATTACAAAGGACAAAAAAGAATATCCGTTATAAATGCAGAAGAGACCTTCATAGTATCAATTTCAAGCGAACTTAAAGATGTAATTATTGACCAGAAAATTGACCCCCGTTATCCATATGAATTCATAATAATATTTGTTAAAAGTGTATCGGAAGTTGAGCTGATCGCACCAATGACCCTTCATAATCTTAAAGCTGATGGTGTAGTATGGTTCTGTTATCCGAAAAAAACCTCAAAAAAATATAGCTCCGATATCGACCGCGACCACGGATGGAAGGTACTTAATAATTCTGGTCTTTATGGCATCCGTTTGGTTGCTATTGATGAAGACTGGTCGGCTTTAAGGTTCAGAAATATTAAGTATATCAAATCGACATCAGGACGTTTTACGAAATAAGATATTTATAATAAGAAATGGAGATTGAAGCCCCACCTTGCGGGACAAACTCCGTGAAGATTCCACGACAGCGGAAATGGATGAAAAAAGAAATGATTAAAATAACTAAAATAGAAACTCCTCTTGGAGAGATGGTTGCCGGGGCAACAGATGACGGTGTATGTCTTCTTGAGTTTAATGACAGAAGAATGTTGCCTACTGAATATAAGGACCTTATAAGACTATTAAAAACAACCTTTGAAGATGGCGAAAACAAGCATCTTAAAACGCTCAAAAAACAGCTGAAAGAATATTTCGATGGCAGGAGAAAAGAATTTACTGTTCCTCTTGTTACTCCAGGATCAGAATTTCAACAGGCAGTCTGGAAGGAATTGCAAAACATAAGGTTTGGCTCAACGCGTTCATACCAGGAGCAGGCGATTGCTATGAAGAAGCCGGATTCGGTACGTGCTGTAGCAAATGCTAATGGGATGAACAGGATATCTATTGTGGTTCCATGTCACAGGGTTATCGGTTCCGATGGACGTCTTACCGGTTATGGAGGAGGATTGAAGAGGAAGAAATGGCTGCTGGATCACGAAAAAAAATACTCCGGGAAAGCGGTTGACCTCTCTTTATTCTGATATATTTTTGAACACAATTACATAATTTAATCTGTTAAACTATGAAAGCTTTATTATCTCATAAGAATTTCCAATTCATGATTTTTCTGGCACTTATGATCCTTCTTTCAGGATGTGCTAATAATGAAGCCGTTAAACAGTGTCTTACCGGACATACTTATGGCTTTCTAGGCGGTTTATGGCATGGATTTATAGCTCCTTTCGATTTTATTGGAATGCTGTTTAATGAAAAGATAACGATGTATGCACAGAATAATAATGGCGGCTTATATGCTCTTGGGTTCCTTCTTGGAAGTGGTGGCTGGGGATTCTTTGGAAGCAAAGGAGCAAACAAAGTAAGGAGCGGCCGGGTTCATATTCAGTCTCAGAGATTTGATAATGCAGAAATTGTGGATTAAACCATCTCTTTAAAATAAAAACTTCATGAATAAAAAGATTGTCATTATCGGCGGTGGAATCGCCGGTCTGTCTGCAGGAATTTATGCCCGCCTTAACGGATTCGATACCGAGATCATTGAGATGCATTCAATAACAGGAGGCCAATGTACTGCATGGGAGAGGAAGGGTTACAGATTTGACTATTGTCTCCACTGGCTGGTAGGAACCAGAAACGGTCCTTTCCATGATATCTGGCTTGAGACTGATGTAATTAATGATCAGGTCAAAATAATTGATCACGAAGTACATACAAAAATATATGCAGAAGATGGAACAGATTTTACTGTTTACACAAATATCGATAAGTGGGAAAAATACCTCTGTGAAATAGCTCCCGAAGATACTAAGAGTATCAAAAAAATGTGCAGGGATATGAGGAAAACATCAGTAATCGAACCTTATTCAAATCCACCGGAATTAAGAAGATTGAGAGATAAAATTGGTTCCTTAATCAAAATCTTGCCTGCAATCATAATATTTATAAAGTATGGTAAAAAAACGCTTAGGGAATATATAGGTCAGTTTAATTTTAAAAGTCCCAGATTAACGCTCTTTTTTGATAACCTTTTTCCAACAGGCGACTTTTCTGCCCTGGCTTTTATAATGATGCTCGCCTGGTTCCATAAAAAAAATGCCGGATACCTGCTTGGAGGATCTAAACCTATGGCTCAAAGAATGACTGAGAAATATCTTAGACTTTCAGGAATTCTCTTAACACAGAAAAAAGCAGAAAAAATCATTGTCGAAAATAATATTGCCAAAGGTGTATTACTGGATGATGGCTCAAAGATTTTTGCTGACTATGTAATAAGTGCTGCAGACGGTCATTCTACCATTTTCGAAATGCTTGATGGGAAATATCTGTCCGAACAGATAAAAGAGGCTTATAATTCATGGGAACTTTTTAATCCTATTGTGCAGGTTTCTTTTGGTGTCAACTCTGAGATAAAAACAGATATTCCAGTACAATCCTGGATTTCAAAAAATACTAATATAGGTCAAACAAAAGCCGACCAGGGATACTCAATAATGAACTATTGCTTTGACCCTTCCATGGCTCCTCCAGGGAAAACCGTAATTGTGATCCGTTTTGAAAGTCAATGGGGCTTATGGAAAGATCTTGAAGGTGAAGAGTACAGTAAAGAAAAACAACAAATTGAAAAAGATGCAAGGTTATTGATAGAAAAACATTATCCTGGGATAACCAAAAATATTGAAGTCGTTGATGTAGCAACGCCTGTAACCGATGTAAGATACACTGGTGTATGGAAAGGTTCGTATGAGGGTTTTTTGCCTTCAAGTAAAAATCTGATGAGTAATCTTAAACCGACATTGCCAGGGTTAGATGGATTTTATATGGCCGGACAATGGCTCGCTCCGGGAGGTGGCCTCCCACCTGCAGGTCAAACAGGGAAATGGGCAATACAACTGATCTGTAAAAAAGAAAAGAAAGCATTCACTACCAAATGACTTGTCCTTAGGCAGATAATAAAATACACAATCAATATCAAATCTATGAAAAACCTCTTTGCATTTCTGATTATGTTTCTTTTATCAATAAACGTTTATCCACAGAAAAAAGAGCTTATCTATCTTTGGCCAGATAAGGTGCCAGGAGAATTAAAAGAGAAGCAACCTCCTGCTATTGATACCACTAATAATGACAACATATTAAGGTATTCTGAAGTGACAAATCCGGCAATTGAAGTTTTTCTGCCTGATCCAGCAACTAAAAACGGATCAGCCGTAATTGTTTGTCCAGGAGGAGGATACCAAATACTAGCATACGACCTGGAGGGAACTGAGATAGCAACCTGGCTCAACAAACTGGGATATACTGTATTTGTTCTTCAATACAGGATACCCGATAAAAAAGAAGGTGCTTTACAGGATGTTCAGCGTGCAATGAGGATTGTAAGGAACAACTCACAAAAATGGAATATTTATCCTGATAAGATCGGAGTGATGGGATTCTCTGCAGGAGGAAGCCTCAGCACCAGGGCAAGCACTCTTTTCAATAAAAAAACTTATCCTCCTGTTGATAACTCAGATAGTCTTTCGTGCAGACCTTCCTTTGCATTGCTAATCTACCCGGCCTACCTTGACCAGGGTCCGAATCTCTCTCTTACTCCTGAATTGGAGTTAAGCAAAGAAGTCCCACCTGTGTTTATCTTCCAGACTTCAGACGACCCTTATGGAAATAGTGCCCTTGTAATGGCAACTGCTCTCAGAAATGCAAAACTTCCGGTTGAATTGCATATACTCCCTTTTGGAGGACACGGTTATGGATTGAGACCTGGTAAAGCTGCAGCAGAAACGTGGCCACTGCTCGCTGAAAAATGGCTCAGATCGATTCTGAATGATAAATAATAGAACGCTGCAACTAAAGAGATCTTAAACTGAAATCAATGCCATTACGTAATAACAATCTTGGTAAATTCTTTGGACCATCTTCCAGTTATATGGGTTATATATTTATTGCTTGTGGTATTTTTGCCTCGGCTTATTCCTTATTGGCACTCACGCTGATTATACCGGGGTTTTTTATGGCTTTTACATATAACGGAACTATTATAGATACTGACAAAAAAAGGTTAAAACCCTACACTTCTTTATTTGGGATTTTCAGAACCGGAAAATGGATTGATACGGACCAGTTCACGAGGTTCAACATAATAAAGGCAACAAAGAAATATACCACCTATAGTCGGGCAAACGTTAGATTCGATATGGATGTTTCAGATATCGAATTATTAATAATTAACAGGAATGGCTCACAAAAAGTTGTTCTGAATAAGTATAGTAATTTTGAGGATGCTCATAAAGAAATGGAAGAACTCAGCGGGAAACTATTACCGTATACAATCCTGCCGAAAACCCAGCAATAGCTTATGCTACATCTTATCGATGAAATAGTTAGAAAGCATCTGATTCCTGCAGAAAATCACATCTACGGATTTGCTGATCTTACCGGATTACTGCAAAAAAAGTTCGTTGGATATAATTATGGAATATCTATCGGATGCAAACTTGATCACAAAATTATCGATGCAGTAATTGCTGGCCCTACTCAGGAATACTTTTCACATTACAAAAAGATCAATGAAGATCTTGGTTTATTAACTGAAAGAATCTCAGCGGATCTGAATATGAATGATATTGAAACATTAAACATTGATCCGACCGTTTCAACTGATGAACTCGACTCAATATATTTTGATACCCTACGTACAGATCTTTCTCATAAAATGGTAGCTACAAGGGCTGGGCTGGGCTGGATAGGGAAAACTGATCTCTTCATCTCTAAAGAATTCGGGCCAAGACTACGTCTTGTTTCAATACTTTTGAAAACACCTGTGAAATCAAAATCGAAACCTGTGGATATAAGCCGTTGCGGAAATTGCTCCATCTGTGTAGATATTTGTCCGGCAAAGGCAGCTACCGGAAAGCTCTGGGATATAACGGTTGACAGGGAAGAGTTCTATAATCCATGGAAATGCCGTAATCAATGTGCCGAATTTGGAAGGATCAGACTCGGAATGAATGCCCGTATTTGCGGTATTTGTATTGCTGCATGTCCGATTGGCTGTAAATAATGATAAAAAGACCTGATTGTGCTCATTCATCTTAACTAAAACACATGAAAAATAACTCAAAAATTTTAACGGTAATACTTCTGGTATTATTTTGCTCCTGCAGCTATTCGCAAAATAGCAGAGATACATTAATGAAAGGTTTCATCACGCCACCTAACTCTTCAAAACCCAGGGTCTGGTGGCATTGGATGAATGGTAACATTACCAAGGATGGTATAGCTAAAGATCTTTCATGGATGAAACGTGTAGGTATTGGGGGGTTCATGAACTTTGATGCCGCACTCGGAACACCCCAGATAGTGGAGAAACGTTTAACTTATATGACTCCTGATTGGAAGGATGCATTTCATTTTACTGCAAAACTGGCTGATTCATTGCATCTTGAGATGGCAATAGCAGGGTCTCCCGGCTGGAGTGAAAGTGGCGGACCCTGGGTATCCCCTGCGGATGGAATGAAAAAAATAGTGTGGAGTGAAACATCAGTTGAGGGAGGAACTGCTTTTACAGGCAGGCTAAAAAAACCACCCTCCGTAACAGGGGTTTTTCAGAATTTACCCTTAGCAAAAGAAATGAGTTTTGGCCCAGTAGATGTACCACAAGAGTTTTATCAGGATATTGCTGTAGTTGCATACAAAATACCGGATACAGATATTCCGATGAGCATATTAAAACCAACAGTCTCATCAAGTTCAGGCAAATTTACCCTTGAACAACTGACCGATGGAGATATTGCCACCACTAATTTACTTCCCTCTGATACTGTGCATGGCTTTGCATGGATTCAATTCACTTTTGAAAAACCTCAGATGATTAAAGCCATTACAATTGTGGGTGGCGGTGATAAAGGACCATTCGGTTTGTATGGGGAATTTAATGATACAAGAAGCCTGGAAGTAAGTGATGATGGAGAACATTTTCGGAAGGTTGATTATATACCGGCAGGAGAAATAGTGGAACAAACCATGACTATTCCTGAAACCACATCAAAGTATTTCCGCATTACATTTAAAAATCTGCCAGCACTTCCTGGTTTCGGCGCTATGTTTGGAGGGAACCCTGAAGCTTCTAAACCTCCGGCAGGAACTAATATTGCAGAAATTGTGTTACACACTTCAACAAGAATAAACAGGTTTGAGGAAAAAGCTGCATTTGCAATGGGAACAGATCTGGCTTCTCAGAAAACGCCAGCATCATCTGATACAATAGCAGAAACCGATGTTATTGATTTAACTGGTAAAATGAATGAAGACGGCACTTTGAATTGGATACCACCTTCTGGAAACTGGAATATTTTGCGTTTTGGTTATTCGTTAACCGGAAAAGAAAACCATCCCGCTTCACCTGAAGCTACCGGATTAGAAGTTGACAAACTAAATCCTAAGGCGGTTAAAGCATATTTTGAAAACTATCTTGACCAATATAAGGATGCTACAAATGGATTGATGGGAAACAGAGGCGGACTTCAATATATGGTTACCGATAGCTGGGAGGCGGGTGCAGAGAACTGGACAAATAATATGATGGAAGAATTTTTAAAACGCCGTGGATACAGTATGATCCCATGGATGCCGGCATTGACCGGACATATTGTAAAAAGTTCCGAAAAAAGTGAGCAATTTTTGTGGGATTTCCGCAAAACACTGAGTGAGTTGGTTGCCGAAAATCATTACGATCAATTGACAATACTTTTGCATCAACGCGGGATGAAACGTTATTCAGAATCTCATGAGAGTGGACGTGCCTTAATTGCTGATGGAATGGAAGTAAAACGATCTGCAGATATACCGATGTCTGCGATGTGGACCCCAAATACTATAGGTGGTGAAGCAACCAGCTATAAGGCAGATATACGGGAATCAGCCTCAGTATCACATATATATGGTCAGAACCTGGTTGCTGCTGAATCTCTTACGGCCATCGGAAACACCTGGGCCTTTTCTCCTGAGCGGCTGAAGCCAACAGCCGATATGGAACTTGCCAGCGGACTTAACAGGTTTGTTATCCACACCTCTGTTCATCAGCCTTCTGATGATAAGATTCCGGGCCTGGGTCTCGGACCTTTTGGTCAATGGTTTACCAGACACGAAACATGGGCAGAGCAGGCAAAGCCATGGACTACTTATCTATCCCGCAGCTCTTTCATGCTCCAGCAGGGGAAATTTGTCGCAGACATAATTTATTATTATGGTGAAGACAATAATATCACCTCTTTGTTCGGTGACAAACTGCCGGACATACCTGATGGATATAATTATGATTTTGTAAATGCCGATGCTCTCCTGAATGTATTATCTGTAAGAAATGGAGAGATTGTAACACCAGGTGGCATGAGTTACCATGTGCTGGTTCTCGATCCAAACAGTCAGCATATGTCGTTGCCGGTCCTGCTAAAAATTCTTAAAATGGTAGAAGACGGCGCAATTGTTCTGGGACTTAAACCAACTGATTCACCCAGCTTAAGCGATGATCAGGGGAAATTCCAAGCGGTAGTAAATCAACTTTGGGCCAATATTAAAGGTGAAAATAAAGTCGGCAAAGGAAGAGTTTATTCCGGGATGACATTGTCTGAAGTGCTTTCTGCTTTGCTGATAAAACCCGATTTTGAACATAATTCCTTTAAAGATAATTCAAAACTATTGTTTGTTCATCGGAGATTGCCCGACACAGATATATACTGGGTCAATAACCGGATAGACAGCGTTATAAACCTGGAAGCCATTTTCAGAGAAGAGGGTAAAGCAGCAGAGGTTTGGTATCCGGAGACAGGTAAAATTGAGGAGGTCTCTTATACTATCATAGATGGGCGCACCAAAGTTCCAATTCGTATGAACCCTTACGATGCCATATTTGTCGTCTTCAATAAAAAGACCACTACTTCTTCATGGACTATGCCTCAAAAAACTGAAAAACAACTTTTTACAGTTAAGGGTAACTGGAAAGTAAGCTTCCAGCCGAATCGCGGAGCTCCCGCGCAAAGTACTTTCGATACGCTGACTTCATGGAGTATCAATACAAATACTGGAATAAAATATTTCTCAGGTACCGGGAGTTATACCAGGACTATTCAGGCACCTGATAAATGGTTTAAGAGTGGTGAAGAACTATGGATGGATCTGGGAGATGTTAAAAACCTTGCTGAAGTCCTGGTTAACGGAAAGTCGCTGGGAATTGTCTGGAGAAAGCCATTCAGGATTGATGTTACTGATGCGATGAAACCAGGTTCAAATAATATAGAGATCAGGATTACCAATCTTTGGGTAAACAGGCTTATTGGCGATCAGCAGCCTGATACTAAAACAAAAATTACATATACAACCCAGGCTTTTTATAAAGCAGATTCCCCATTATTGCCATCAGGACTTCTTGGACCCATACATATTTTTAGTTTAACGACGAAATAAATAATACCTGCATATCAAAATCCGTTTAGTCACCTGAACAATTTGAGTTCAACTATTTACTCAACTATTTGTTATATAGTTAAAGATCTTTATGAATAATAATTTAAAATCGATAGAGGCAATTTTACCGCCACCTCATTTTCACATGGTAGGAGATGGTTTCAGAGTCCATAATTTTTTCCCTTCACAACCAAAAATAGGTCTGGTAGGAATGAGTCCGTTTTTCCTTCTGGATTACGGTTCAAAATGGCTGGTTCCTCCTTCAGATACACCCAGGGGTGTTGGAGTTCATCCGCACAGAGGCTTTGAAACTGTTACCATTGCATATCACGGGAAGGTTGCACATCATGACAGTTTCGGGAACAGCGGTGTTATAGGCGAGGGCGATGTACAATGGATGACTGCCGGTGCCGGAGTCCTTCACAAAGAGTTTCATGAAAAGGAATTCAGCAGAAAAGGCGGGATGTTTCAGATGGTTCAATTATGGGTAAATCTTCCAGCAAAATTTAAAATGACACCTGTAAAATATCAGGCAATTGAGAATAAGGATATTAAGAAGGTTCTGCTGGATGATGGGAAAAGCAGCCTTGACCTAATTGCAGGTGAATATAATGGTGCTAAAGGACCTGCATTTACCTTCTCCCCGGTTAACCTCTTTAATGCAAAGCTTATACAGGGTGCCAAAGCCTGTTTCAGATTTAATAAAAATTTTAATACAGGAATGCTTGTGATTGAAGGTGAGGTCAAAATCAATAATTCAAAAACTGCCCCTGAAAATCATTTTATTTTTTTCGGACACGATGGAGAAGATATAGCAATTGAAGCAGTCGCGCAAAGTGTGGTACTTGTTCTCAGCGGTGAACCAATTCATGAACCAATTGCATCATACGGACCTTTTGTAATGAATACGCAAGCAGAAATAAAACAAGCGTATGAAGATTATAATAACGGTAAATTTGGTTATCTTGAAGATTGATATTTTTTTATTTATACCACTATGGCACAATTCATTAACTCACCATCAATAATAAAAGCTGCGGGCAACAAAGAAAAAATCATAAAGGAATTTTTCGGTCACATAAACAGCAAAACATCTGAAGTCAGTATTGCCTATATGAAAAGCCCTGAGGGTTGGGTGGAGCCTGGCCAATCTCCCAAATTCAATGAGTATACAGTTGTACTGAAAGGTAAACTCAGGATTACCTTAAAAAATGAAGAATTCGAAGTTTCTGAAGGTCAGGGAATCATGACTGAAAAAGATGAATGGGTTCGATACAGTACCCCTTTTGAAGGAGGAGCCGAATATATAGCTGTCTGCCTACCAGCATTTTCACCAGAAATAGTTCAGAGGGATCAAACAGAATAATAATTCAAATTATAATTTCAAAATTTTTCCCGCAGATTACGCATAACGACGCAGAATCACTCTGTGGTTCTCTATGACTACTATGCGGATCTCTGAGTAACTAATAAAATAAGAACTGACACAGAGTTACCAGAGAAGACACAGATACACAGAAGAGGAATAAAGATAATTATCCATAACCTGAACTGATACAAGTCATCATTTCCTCTATTTGAAAATCAGTACATTTGGAAAAAAGTCAAATGGAAACAAAATTTATTTGTCCGCAATGTATGGTGACGATGAGACTTGTTAAAAGCGAAGACCTAAACCATCATGGAACACTTTTTGCCGGTCGAACAGCTGAATGGTTTGTTGAATCAGGTTTTATTGCTGCTGCATCATTATTGAATCCGCAAAATGTTGTTTGCCTCAAGATACATGGGATGTTCTTTACCAAACCTGCAAAATCGGGCGATATTCTTAAATTTTCATCAAAAGTTGTGTTTACAGGCAGATCAAGTATTACTTCATATATCCATGTTGAAAAAAATGGAACTGAAAAACCGTTAGTCGAAGGCTTTGTTACTTTCATTCATGTTGATGAAGATAACAGGCCCACTTCTCATTATCTCGAAATCAATCCTGTAAGTGAGGAGGACAAAATTCTTTATGAAACAGCAAAGAACCTACGCGTAAAATAAACGGATTACAAAAATTATCAGACCAGGCCAATGTTCAGAAATGCAATTGTGTGCAGTCCGTGTCCCGCAATTATCGATGGAATTACATCTTCCCGCCTGGGTAAGCCTGTTTATTCCCTGGCACTTGAACAGCATGCAAAAAAATGCTTCATCTGAAATCCGGGGTCTCTTATCTCGAAAACAATAATATTCTCGTTTGTGGTGAATTCATAAAAATCAAGGAATTTGAAAGTTTTAACAGGATTCCGATAGATGAAGATGAAAGTTATGCTGCAAACTCGTTGTGGATAAATGGGAAAGTACTTGTTCCTTATGGTTTTCCAAAAACAAGAAGAAAAATTGAAATGGCAGGATATGAAACTATTTCTCTGGATGTTTCTGAGTTCAGGAAGATCGATGGGGGATTAAGCTGCTTATCTTTACGGTTTTAAGATGAGATTCTTTCTTGATTTCTGTCTAAGAGATTTAATATGGTATATTACTGAATCTCTGTTGAAGAATTATAAAAAGCTGTGATTTTTATTAATCGAATATTTCGGTGCTCTGCACCTTCGGTTTCATCCTGCAATTTATTTCCATTCGCAGGTACCACAAATAAACCAAATTGAACTTGAATCAGGATTTTTTCCCATTCTTCCTTGCTTTTATTATCAGGTAAACAATAAATATCACTCCGACACCAAGAAGAATATGCCCTACATACGGGAATATCTGTTCCCTTATAGCATATAAATAATACCCTATTATCGCGAGTATAATATTCCACATCCCTGCTCCAATAAATGTATACAGCATAAAATCGCGGAGACTCATTTTAGCTAATCCTGCCGGAATCGAAATAAGGTGACGGATGCCGGGAACCAGACGGCCAATAAATGTGGATGCTTTCCCATTCCTGACAAAATATTCCTCAGCATGCATAACTTTTTCTTCCGATAAAAGGAACATCTTGCCTAGTCTTGAACCGGCAAATTTGTATACGATAGGACGTCCAAGATAATATGCAAGAGTATAATTTATTAACGAACCGGAAAGAGCTCCTATTGTACCGGAGATAACTACAATAAAAACATTCAATTCTCCTTGTCCTGCCTTGTAAGCAGCAAAAGGAATCACAACCTCGGATGGTAGGGGGAGAAAGGTACTTTCAATCAACATCAGCAGGGCAATTGTAAAATAATTCAGATTGGCCATATACCAATCGAAAAGTGTTTGAAAAAATGCCATATATTATTTCCTGTAATTCAATATAAAAACAACCATCTAAATAGGATCAGCGGCAATATTAATCTTTTTACACGTTATTGACAATGTTTTTGTAACCGGAATCCTTACTGCTTCTTCTATGCTACCAGACTTTTAAGTTCACACTCCCTTTTTCCAAATCAACGAAGGGACCTGGAACAGCATTTTCACCAGAACGCAAATGGCCAAAATAATCTTCATCTATCTTTACTGGCGTGCCATCGGGGTTTTCAAACATTGCCTTCGGCACCTTAGCTTTACCTAAAAACTCAGTGGTAATAAAATCGCCTTTCAGACCATAAAACTTCTGATTGAAGCCAAATTGCAGAAATACATTATCGCCCTTTTCAACCAGTTTAACTTCGGGATTATATCCTGAAGATTCAGGATTGTCTTTTTCCTTATCACATGGTTTGGCTCCGTTATAAAAAATATTACCGCTCATCCATACCGGTAATACTGCCTTATTATACTCTTCAAGACCATATTTATGTTTTGATTTGCAGTCTGGTTTTTCTCCATTTCCAATAAATATATTATTATAATACCTGTCATCACCCGAATAGATTGTGGAAAGTCCTGCAACCTCTGTTGAGTGAGGAAGGAAATATGGTGTAAAACGGTTAGGTTCACTCCACATGTATACCGTTCCCGCAATAAGATTATGAACATATGCCCCACCCTCCGACTGGGTTCTGATTGACGAATGTGACAGCATGATATTATTGTCAACCAGAAAAGGACCATGATCCACTTCGAAAAAAAGATCTTCCAGATCATTATTATATAATAGGTTCGAGGATATACGGGTACCCTGAGTCATCCAGTCAAACCATAAACCCCGGCCGCAGTCATGAATCCGGTTTTTCCTTATAGTTGCATCAATTGCAGCATGAAACTTAATGCCGGCTATTTCCGCACCATCAAATTGCCGTTTTGTCCAGATATTATAGATGTGATTATTTTCAATAGTGCTGAATGCAGCCCCCATACTTCCGCAGATACCCGTCTGTTC
>OCZT010000274.1_pt1 | contig 49566 bp, 47 predicted proteins | sample 1539031 | NCBI WGS metagenome assembly OCZT01 (sample SAMEA3539308, study PRJEB22396) | soil metagenome | biome: tundra; feature: field; material: soil | place: USA | collected 2010-05 | depth 0.15 m
CGGCAAGGGCGAGGCAGCGAGTGTGCTGCCGCCGCTAGCCGCCGTGGGCGCAGCGTTTGCATTGGTTGCGATGCTCGCCGTGCGCGGTCTGGTCCCGATGGCGGCCGTGGCCGTGAGCGCCGTGCTTTGGGTCCGGACCGGCTGGCTCCTTTCCGTCCTCCGCCCCGATTGGCCGGCCCGCAAAGTGGGTGTCATGGAGGCGGTCCTCGGGGTGATCCAGGTCGGGATTCTCGCCGCTGCGTATCACCTTCGCTAAGCCGGTGTCAGCATAGCTTGACCTGCATCAAGGCAGGCCCGCCCCGTCTGCCGTAGTCTATCCCTGTCAGCTTCCTCCTCATCATGAAAACCTCCCGCCTGCTCTCCACTGCCGCGTTGCTGCCCTTGCTGGCGCTTTTGACCCCGCCCCTCCGTGCCGACGAAGGCCCGGCCGATGTCAAGGGACTCGTCCCTCTCACTTCCGAGGTGCTCGCCCTGCCAGTCGAGCAGGCGATTCTCACCGCCGCGCCCCATGTGCCGCCGCCGATCAAGCGCCGGTATGCCGCGCGCGTCATCGTCAACCTTGAGGTGCGCGAGGTCGTCAAGCGGCTCGCCGATGGCGTCGAATATACCTTTTGGACCTACGGTGGCAGCGTGCCCGGCTCGTTCATTCGTATCCGCGAAGGCGATGTCGTCGAATTCCACCTCAACAATCACCCGTCCTCCAAGCTGCCCCACAACATCGATCTGCATGCCGTCACCGGTCCCGGCGGCGGCGCGGCGTCCACCTTCACGGCCCCCGGCCACAGCTCGCAGTTCACTTTCCAGGCGCTGAACCCCGGCTTGTTCGTCTACCATTGCGCCACCGCGCCGGTGCCCATGCACATCGGCAGCGGCATGTATGGCCTCATCCTGGTCGAGCCCAAGGACGGACTGCCACCGGTCGACCAGGAATACTACGTGATGCAGGGCGAATTCTACACCACCGGCAAATATGGCGAGGAAGGCCTGCAGTCGTTCGACATGGGCAAGGCGATCGACGAGCGTCCGCCGTATGTTGTTTTCAACGGCGCGGTCGGTTCGCTCGTCGGCGACAAGGCCCTGACCGCGAAGGTGGGCGAACGCGTCCGCCTCTACTTCGGCGTCGGCGGTCCCAACGTCACCTCCTCCTTCCACATCATCGGGGAGATCTTCGACACGGTCTATCCCGAGGGCGGGCTGAGCCTGCCCAACCACAATGTGCAAACCACCCTCGTCCCCTCGGGCGGTGCGGTCGCGGTTGAGTTCAAGGTCGAGGTCCCCGGCACGTTCATCCTCGTGGACCACTCCCTCACCCGGGCCTTCAACAAGGGCGCACTCGGCATGCTCAAGGTCACCGGCCCCGACAACCGCATCATCTACTCCGGCAAGGAAATTGACGCCGTTTACCTCGGCGCCCAGGCCGAGGCCGGCTCCGAATCCGCCAAGCGCGAGGCCGAGCTGAAGTCGCAGATCGCCGCCGAGATCAAGTCCAACCCCACCATCGCCGGCCTGACCAAGGAAATGCAGATCGAGAAGGGCAAGCAGGTCTACATGGGCCTGTGTTTCGCCTGCCACCAGCCCGATGGCAAGGGCTTGCCCGGCGCGTTTCCCCCGCTCGCCGGCTCGGATTTCCTGCAGGCCGATCACGAGCGCGCCGTGCGCATCGTCCTCAAGGGTCTCACCGGACCCGTCACGGTCAGCGGCCAGTCCTTCAACAGCGTGATGCCGCCACAGGAAGCCGTCCTCACCGACGCGCAAATCGCCGACGCCCTCACCTTCGTGCTGAACACCTGGGGCAACAAGGGCGACCCGCTCAGCGCCGCCCAGGTGAAGGCCATCCGCAACGAGAACCATTAAGCCGCTTGCTCCATGACCGCGCGCGCTCCCTTCCTCCGTCGGCTGCTGACCGGGCTCGCCCTGGCCGGCGGGCTGGCGGGCGGAGCGATGGCCGCGCCGGATATGGCACCACCGGCGGGCCTGCCCGCCGCAGTCTTGGCGAAGGAGGGCATGGTCCGGATTCCGGCCGGCGTTTACGTCCCGCTGATTCGCACCGCGAAGGACGCCGCCCAAATCAACGTCGCCACGTTCCTGCTCGACGAGCGGCCGGTGACGAACGCCGAGTTTCTCGCCTTCGTCACCGCGCAGCCCCAATGGCAGCGCTCGCAGGTAAGCCGGCTCTTCGCCGATTCGTCCTATCTGGAAAACTGGGCCGGCGATCGTGAGCCTGGCGCCCGGGCTCCGCTCAACTCGCCGGCGGTCCGCGTCTCGTGGTTTGCAGCGCGCGCCTACGCCCGCTGGGTGGGCAAGCGACTGCCTTCCACCGCCGAGTGGGAACTCGCCGCCGGCGCCGGCTACACCCGCCCCGACGGCCGGAACGACGAGCAACTCAACCGCGATCTCTATGCCTGGCTTGCGCGCCCCGTGCCCGACATCCAGCCCGCCATCGGCCGCGGCCGGCCGAATTTCCACGGCGTCCGCGATCTGCACGGCCTCGTTTGGGAATGGGTCGACGACTTCAACAGCGCGATGGTCACCGGCGAGTCCCGCGGCGACTCCGGGCTCGAGCGCGATCTGTTCTGCGGGGCCGGCTCCGTCGGGGCCAAGGATACCACCGACTTTGCCGCCTTCATGCGCCTGGCACTGCGCTCCTCGCTCAAGGCCAACAACACCACCACCGCGCTCGGCTTCCGCTGCGCGCAGGATGCCCCGCGCTGATCTTTATCTTTTCGCCGTCGAAGAAACCTCCGCTTCCCATGAAATCCATCTCCACCGCTTCCGGACACTTTCACTTAATAAGTGAATCTCTCCTCGTGCTACTGGCCCTTGCTGGCCCCGCTGTCGCCGCGGAAACTCCAGCCCAGTCCGCCGCCCCGCCCGTCTGCGCGCACTGCGCGGAGGCCGCCCCCGCGGCCAAGCCGGGCGCCGCGTTCTCCAAGGAATCAATCTACCAGCTCGACGCCCGGTTCACCGACGACTCCGGCCGCGCGTTCACCCTCGGCGAACTCCGCGGGCGCCCCGTGGTGCTGGACATGTTCTTCGCCTCCTGCGGCTATGCCTGCCCGCTCCTCGTCACCGACATGCAGGCGATCCGCGCCCAGCTCCCCGCCGGGGTCCGCGAGCGCACCGCCTTTGTGCTCGTGTCCTTTGACGGCGCCCGCGACACGCCCGCGGCCCTCGCCCAGTATCGCGCGCAACGCTCGCTCGATGGCCAGTGGACGCTGCTCCACGGCAGCGACGATGCCGTCCGTGAACTCGCCGCGCTCCTCGGCGTGAAATACAAGCAGGAGGCCGACGGGATGTTCTCCCATTCCAATGTCCTGACCATGCTGAATCCGCAGGGCGAAATCGTCCACCAGCGGATCGGACTCAAGGGCGGACTCGACGAGGCCGCCGCCGCCCTCGCCGCCACGCTGCGCTAACTTCGTTTCCCAATGCCCAAGGACAATATGAAAACACTACATTCCCTCCGCTTGGCCGTGCTGGTCATGACTTTGCTCACCGCCCCGAAGGCTGCATTCGCCCACTGTGACACCCTTGATGGCCCGGTCGTACAGACCGCCCGAGCTGCGCTGGGCAAAGGTGATGTCACGCCCGTGCTCAAGTGGGTGAAATCTGACGACGAAGCGACCATCCGTGCCGTTTTCACCCGGACACTGGAGGTGCGCAAGTTGTCGGCCACCGCCGCCAGTCTCGCCGACATGTATTTCTTCGAGACGCTCGTCCGTCTTCATCGCGCTAGCGAAAGTGAGCCCTACACGGGCCTGCAGCCGGCCGGCTCCGTCGAGCCCGCGATCGCCGCCGCCGACAAGGCGCTGGAAACGGGCAATGTGGCTAGTCTGGTGCAAGACGTGCAACAGCGCGTCGCCACCGGCCTCACGGAGCGTTTTGCAAGAGTGCAGGCGGCCAAATTGCACGCTGATCACGATGTCCCAGCCGGTCGCGTCTATGTCGAGGCGTACGTCGACTTTATCCATTATTACGAGAGCCTTCATGCGACGGCGGAAAGTTCCGTCGCCCATGGGGCGGTGCATCAGCACTGACCGGTGCGAGCAGCGCAGCCCCACCCTTCCGATGAGATATCGTTGCCGACCCCTTGTCTTGGCCATGGCCGCCACTGCCGCGCTCGCGGCGGTCGAACCGGCAAGTCTGAGCGAGGCTTTCGCCCAGGGCAAGATCTCGCTCAACCTGCGCCTCCGCTACGAAAGCGTGCAGCAGACCGGCCTGCTGGACGGCGAGGCGCTGACACTGCGCACCCGGCTCAGTTTCACCACCGCGCCCTGGCAGGGCTGGACGGCCATGCTAGAGGCGGAAAATATCGCCGCCGCGGATGGCGACAGTTACAGCCAGGCCGGAATCAATCCCGGCGGGGCCGGCCACGCCGTCATCGCCGATCCCGTGATGACCGAGATCAACCAGGTCTGGCTCGGTTACAAAAGCGCCTCGGACGCCGCCACGCTCGGCCGCCAGCGCCTCGTCCTCGACAACGCGCGTTTCGTCGGCGACGTCGGCTGGCGTCAGAATATGCAGACCTTCGACGCCTTCGTCGTGCAGGACAAATCGTTCGATAAGACCACGCTCACCTACGGGTATCTTCAGCAGATCAACCGCGTGTTTGGCGCCGACCATCCCCAGGGCAAATGGGCGTCTGACTCTCACCTGTTCAATGCGAGCTATGCCGGCCTGCCCGCCGGTACCCTCACCGGCTACGCGTATCTGCTCGATTTCTCCAATTCCCCCGCCAATTCCTGCGCCACATATGGCGTGAGTTTCGCGGGCACCACCAGGCTCACGGCCGACCTGAGCTTCGCCTACCGCGCCGAGGCCGCCACGCAGTCCGACTACGGCGCCAGCACGCTCAACTACAGCACGCATTACACCCTGCTGGAGGCGGGCCTCGCGCTGAAGTCAGCCAGTCTCACGCTCGGGGACGAACTGCTCGGCTCGGATCACAACGTCGGTTTCAAAACCCCGCTGGCCACGCTGCACGCCTTCAACGGCTGGGCGGATCTTTTCCTCACCACCCCCGCCGCCGGTCTCCGCGACACCTATGCCAAGGCCACCGCCAGCCTCCCCGGAGCCTGCTCGCTCCTCGCCTTCTACCATCAGTTCGACACCGATGTCGGCGGCGTTGATCTTGGGCACGAGCTCGATCTCCAGCTGAGCCGCAACTTCGGCAAAGCAGTCATCGCCCTGGTGAAGTTCGCCGACTTCCGCCGTCACAGCCTCACCCTTCCCAACGTGCAAAAGATCTGGGCCCAAGTTGAGTATGTTTACTGATCCTCCGCCATGAGCTCGCCCAAATTCAAAACTTTTGACGTCCGTCCGCTGCTCGCCCGCGGCGAGGAGCCCATCAGCCTGATCCGCACCCGCATGGACGCGCTGGCCCCCGGTCACGGCCTGACGGTGATCGCGCCGTTCCTGCCCGCCCCGCTGATCGAGCTGCTCAAGAGCGAGGGATTTCAATCCACCATGGAGCGCTGCGCGGACGGCAGCTGGTCCGTCAATTTCTGGCGGGAATAACCCGCCCGTTCATCATGAAGAAAAACACGCTGCTCTCACCCACCACCGCCGGCACCTGCTCGCTCCTGGCGCCCGTGGAAAACGTCGCCCACGGCATTATCAGCCGGGCGGTGCTCACCACGCCGGCGCTGCGTCTCACGCTGTTTCACTTCGCCGCGGGACAGGAACTCTCCGAACACACCAGCAAGGCCCGCGCGCTGGTGCAGGTTCTGAGCGGCACCTGCGAGTTCGCCGTGGGCGCGGCCAAACACACCCTGCGGCCCGGCGATCTGCTGCATCTGCCCCCGGGCGCGCCTCATTCGGTCACAGCTGCGGAGCCTTTTTCCATGCTGCTGACCCAGGTCACCGAACCCGCCGCGTAAGCACCGCTTCGGCCAAGGTCAGTTCCCTCCCGCCTTGGCCAGCGCACCGGGAAACAGGATGTTGTTTTCCTTGTGCACATGGCGGTGCAGGTCGGACTCAAATTCCGCCAGTCCCGCGAGCAGCGCCCGATGCGTGTTGCAGGATTCCGGCGTGGGCGCGAATCCGTCCGTCAACTCGCGCAACCGCGCGGTCAACCCGCCGGCCGATTCATGCTCCGCTTCCATCTGGCGGATGGGATTTGCAATGGAGCCGCAATGAAAGCCGCCGCTCGCCGCTCCGGCATCAATCTGCCGAATGATCGGAAACAGCACGGCTTCCTCTTTGTGCATGTGGCTGAGCATTTCCCCGGTCAAGGCCGCAACGCATTCATGGACCTCCGCCAGCCGCGCATCGCGCCAGCCGTGTTTGCGGGCCACGCGCTCGGACATCTCCGCCAGCCGGGGCAACTCCGCCTTCAAGTAAGTGTGGTGCGTCTGCTCGATGTGGTCGGCCAGCTCCGTCAGCGTCAGGCTGGCCGCATCCACTTCGGCGGGGCCGGATCGTGTGGCTTCGGCCGCCGCCTCCAGCATCACCGCGACGGTCAGCGGATCGAGTTGCTTCTTGCCGCACGCCGCCGCGAGGGTCTGCTTGCCCCCGCAACAGTAATCGAGGCCGAGGCGCTCAAAGACGCGCGCGAGCGCCGGTTGGGCGGCGACGATGTCGCCGAGCTTGGTATCGGGGGTGAAGAGGGAGGCGGTGGTGGACATGGTGGTTCGTGTGACCCTCATCCTGCCCCATCGCCGGCGCGCCCGCCTTGACCTGCGTCAAGCATCCCGCGCATCGGTCCAACCGGTCTGGCGCCGGAATTTTGGGCGCGACTCCCTCGCAGGCGGCCGTATCAATCGGCCTGTTATGCCCGTGCCACCCCGCCCCGCCGACCTCAAGCTCACCGGGCTCGTCGGCACCCTGCGCTGCTGCCAGCTTTTCTCCGGCCTGTCGCCGGAGGACCTCGGGGTCATCGCGGGCTTCACCGTGGTGCAGAAACTGGCCAAGGACGACTACCTGTTCCACGAGGGCGAACCCGCCCACGGCTGCTACCTCGTGCAAAGCGGGGCCGTCAACGTCCACCGCGTCAGCGCCGCCGGCAAGGAGCAGGTCATCCATGTGTTCCGGTCGGGCGAGTCGTTCGCGGAGGCCTCGCTCGCGTCACCCACCGGTTATCCCGCCAACGCCCGCGCTGTCGAACCGAGCACCGTCCTCATCATTCCCAAGACCCCCATTCTCGGCCTCATCGGCCGCCGTCCCGACCTGGCGCTGCGAATGCTCGGTTCCATGAGCGGCCATCTGCGCGTGCTCGTCGGCATGCTGGACGATCTCACGCTCAAGGACGTCGAAACCCGTCTGCTCAACTGGCTGGTGAAGCACAGCCATGCCGCGCGGGGCGGAGCCATCCAGTTGCCCGGCACCAAGCGCGTGCTCGCGGCCGAGCTCGGCACCAGCAGCGAGACGCTTTCCCGCACGCTCGGCCGGCTGCGCGACCAGCGGCTCATTTCCGTCTCCGGCAAGTCGATTTCGATCCACGACCTGCCGGCCCTGCAGGCGATGCTCCGCCGCAATCTCGGCGAAAACTAGAACCGCCCCAGCCCGGCAGCACCGCCTATTTGTAACATACTACGTTACAAACTCCGGGCCTGAGCCCAACGCCATTTGTAACGTAATACGTTACAGATGCCCAGCGCCCCCGGCCGCTCAGGCCGGCCAGACCTTCGGGTTCTCGGCGTCGTTGTTCAGGACGTCGCCGATCTTGGCGGCCTTGAACAGCCGGTTGGGCATGATGTTCTGCTGGCCGTTGAAGGTGCTCCCGTCGGGCATATAGCCGGCGGTCATCGCGCGGCGACGGCCGTTGGTCATGTTGGCGCCGGCGCCGTGCGCGGTCAGGCCGTTGTGAAACACGCAGCCGCCGGCCTTCACCGGCGTGGACACCGTGCCGATGGCCTTGAACTCCGGGTAGATTTTGAAGAGGTCGGCGATGTTTTCCCCGATGCCGGCATTGCGGAAGTCCGCGAGCCGCTGCGAACCGGGCACGTAGTAGAGGCAGCCGTTCTCCAGCGTGGCGTCGTCCAGCGCGATCCAGATGCTGATGGCATCGCGCGAGGAGAACGACCAGTAGGGATCGTCGAGATGCCAGCCGGTGGGATTGCCAAACGGCTCCTTGATGAGCGCCTGGTCATGCCACAGCCGCATCGCCGGTACGCCCGACAGCTCGCAGACCATGCGGCCGATCTCCGGCCCGATCATGTAACGTTTGATGACGGGATTGATTTTCCAGAGGTTGAGCTTCTGCGTGAAAACGCGGTCGTAATAAGTGTCTCCGTCCTCGCCGGCCACTTCGCCGCCGGCGACGCGCGCCTTGCCGAGCGCCGCCACCGCCGCATCCACCGCGGTGCACAATTCCGCGAGCTCGGTTGCGGTCAGCAGGTTATCATGCACGGCAAAACCATCGCGCCGGTAGTGCTCGATTTGCTGGGAATTCAGGCGGGTATTCATGCGAACGCGGAGTGTGCCGCCCGGTCCGGCGCCGGCAATGAGATTGCTAAAAGTAGCGCAGGCCGACGTACCGCAGGCGTCCCCACCTGCGGTGCGTGGATCGCCGTGGCATGGGTCTGACCCATGTCGGAAATGCCCCGGAATCACGGGTCGGGAGACCCGTGCCACGGCGGAATGTGCAGGCGGGACGCCTGCGGTACTGCTCGCAAAACACGCTGGCGCACGCCGCGCCGGACCTTCACTCTGCCCGTTTATGGCCGGGATTCCGATCGATTCGCCTATTACCGAGGCCCCGTGGCGTGCCGGGCTGAGGGCGGCGCGCGCCAATCTTATCCCCGGCCTCATCCTGCAGGCCGTCGCACTGGCGCTGGTGCTCGCCTACTACTGGCATCCGCCGTCGCGCGCGGTGTTCGAGCAGCTGATGGCGCTGCGCCAGCGGACCGGCCTGTTGTTTTCCATCGTGGCGACCTCCCTGTGCGGTGGCGTGCTGCCGTTCATCTACATGCGGTCCCACCCCGACACGCGGGCCGGCTACACGTGGGTGAGCGGATTGTTTTTCACGCTGCTCTGGGCTTACAAGGGCATCGAGGTGGACTACTGGTATCGCTTCCTCGCGTGGTGTGTGGGCAACGACACCCAGGTTCGCACCGTCGTGATCAAGGTCTTTCTCGACCAGTTCATCTATTGCCCGGTCTGGGCGGTGGTCGTCACCGTGATCGCCTATGCGTGGCAGAGCGCGGGATTTCACTGGGGCCCGGTGCTGGCTGATTTTCGCGCCGGCCACTGGTATCAGCGGCACATCCTGCCGGCGGCGGTGGCCAACTTCGGCCTCTGGGTGCCACTGACGTGCCTGATCTACGCGTTGCCGCTCTCGCTGCAGCTGCCGCTTTTCGACCTCGTGCTCGTGTTCTACACGCTGCTGATCGCCCATATCACGCGGCGGAAAAAGTAGCCCAAGCTGGGATTGCGGGTGGAACGCGTTGCCCTCAACGCGTTGATTTGATTCAGAAAGGCCAGCGCGTTGAGGGCAACGCGCTCCACCTCTCAGCCCAATTAGCCCCTCCGGCTCACATCCAATCCGCCCGGCGCCGCGTAACATCTTTCACTTCTGTTACTATCGCCGGCTTGCGTGACATTGACGGGAATCTTTGCGTTCACCTCCGCCTCTTACTAGCCTCCCCATGATGAAGTTGCCCCGTTTCAGCCTCTGCATCCTTGCCCTCGCCGCGCTCCTGCCCAGCGCGCGCGCGCAGCATGTGCAGGCCTCGCTGGTCGCCGCCGAGGCGTCCCTCCAGCCCGGCAAGCCCTTCACGGTCGCCCTGCGCTTTTTGCACGAGCCGCACTGGCATACCTACTGGCTGAATCCCGGCACCGGCCTGCCGACCTCGCTGACCTGGACGCTTCCGCCCGGCTTCAAGGCCGGCGAGATCCAGTGGCCCGCGCCGGTCGTGCTGAAGGACCACACCGGGACCGTCATCGGCAACGGTTACGAAGGGGAACTCTTCCTGCCCGTCACGATCACGCCGCCCGCCGATCTCAAGCCCGGCACCACCGTCGAGCTCACGGCCGCCGCCGAATGGCTGATGTGCGAGGAAATCTGCGTCCCCGGCAAAGCCACGGTGAATCTCTCGCTGCCCGTTTCCGCCACGGAGCCGGCTCCGGACACCACGTGGGGCAATAAGATCGCCGCCACGCTCACGGGTCTGCCGCGCGCCGATGCCGGGTGGAATGTCTCCGCCGCGCGCGATGTCAAAAATGTCACGCTCACCGTCACGCCCGGCTTCGCCGAGCGGCGCAGCCTTCTGCCGACGGACCTGCATTTCTTCTCGAACGACAATTTCGTGGCCTACGATTTGCCCCAAGTTGTCATGGACGATGGTCGAAACGGATTCGTACTCACATTGCCCATCTCGCCGGACGGCCCGAAGGACCCGGCAAAACTCCTCGGCGTCCTCACCTCGAAAATCGGCTGGCTTGCCAACGGTTCGCTCCGCGGCCTGCGCGTGGAAGCTCCTTTCAGCGCGGCGACCGCCGCGCCCCCCCTCGCCTCTCGCCCATCGCCCCTCGCCCCCCAAGCCGCCACTGGCGGCTTGGCCGGCACCCTCCTGCTCGCGCTCGTCGGCGGGATGATCCTGAACCTCATGCCCTGCGTGTTTCCGGTGCTGGGGATCAAGATCCTCGGCTTCGTCAACCAGTCCGGCCACGAGCGCGGCAAGGTCATCGCGCACGGCCTGATGTTCGCCCTCGGCGTGCTGCTGTCGTTCTGGACGCTCGCCGGCGTGCTCGCCGTGCTGCGCGCCGGCGGCAGCCATCTGGGCTGGGGCTTCCAGTTGCAGTCGCCCGCGTTCGTCTTCGTCCTCGCCGCCGCGATGCTCGTGTTCGGGATGAACATGAGCGGCGTGTTTGAAATCGGCCTGAGCGCCACCTCGGTCGGCGGGGAACTCCAGACGAGATCGGGCCTCACCGGCTCGTTCTTCACCGGCGTGCTCGCCACCGTCGTCGCCACCCCATGCTCCGCGCCCTTCCTCGCCCCCGCGCTCGGTGCGGCGCTGGCGCTTTCAGTCCCGGAGTCGTTTGCGATTTTCACCTCCATCGCGATCGGCCTCGCGCTGCCGTATCTGCTGCTCTCGATCTTTCCCGCCGCCGTGAAGTTGCTGCCGCGCCCCGGCGCGTGGATGGAAACGTTCAAGCAGTTCATGGCCTTCCCGCTCTACGCGACGGTCGGCTACCTCGTGTGGGTGCTCGCCGGCCAGACGAGCGACGAAGGCCTGCAAAACGTCCTGTTCGGCCTCGTGCTCGTCGCCATGGGCATCTGGGTCTACGGCCGCTGGCACGCGCCCGGCGCCTCCGCCGGCCGCGCCCGCTTCGGCGTCATCGGCCTGCTCGTCCTGCTCGCCGCGGGAGTGTGGCTCGGCTGGCCGCAGAACGCCGCGGCGAAGTCCGCCGCCGCGCAGATCTCGGGCGCACCCGAGGTCGTCTGGGAAAAATGGAGTCCCGAGGCCGTCGCAAAACTGCGCGCCGAGAACCGGATCGTTTACGTGGACTTCACCGCGCGCTGGTGCGCCACGTGCCAGGCCAACAAGAAACTCGTGTTCCACAACGACGAGGTCCTGAGGTATTTTCACGACCATAACATCGCCACGCTGCGCGGCGACTGGACGAACCAGGATCCGCAAATCACAGCCGAACTCGCGAAGTATCAGCGCAGCGCCGTCCCGTTCAACCAGATCTGGATGCCCGGCAAGGACGCCCCGATCCTCCTCCCCGAGCTGCTCACCCCCGGCAAAGTGCTCGATGCGCTGAAGCAGCCGTGATTTATTCCCCCGCTAACTTGGATCTTTCACCAGTTAGCTCGACAGATCCTGTTCGGTAAAGAATGAGATTATTCCTCTTAATTTTATCCGCCGTCGTCGGTTTGGCCTTTCTACAGGGTTGCACTACGGAGATTACTGGCGATCCCCACTACGCGACGGGCTTTGAGAAAGGCCGCGTTTATGTGACCCAAAAAGATCTCAATGGTGTCGTCGACCGTGATCCTCTCTTTCGGTCGCTGATAAACATCACTCTGTTGAAAACGCCGGTTTTGCCCCCATACAAGACGGCAAACGAGGAGCTTGTCATAATTCCAAAAGGGACTCGGATCTTGGTCACGATGCTTGCGCTGACGCACGATATCGAAAATGGCACCCAGTTGGCTTTCGTGACTGAATTCGCCTCCGGCCCGTATGCAGGAAAGCCCGTTGTGCTCAACCAAGTCTCAAAGGGCGCAAAGCTGGAAGGCGGCGGAATCTATTCATGGCTCTTAGTCCGCGATCCAGAGTTTATCGCAGAAGAAACGAAGCTGGAGCAATCGCCAGAGCCGGCGCGCTGAATCGTTCGACCCTCCATTTTCTGCGTGCGGGCGGAGCCGGCTGCGGGCATCGGCTTTGTTGGAAGAGTTTCTCCCACACGCGCCTTGGCGCGTGCGCTCTTCGCGGCCTTCGCGGTGAAAAAAGACCCGACCCGGCGCGCCGGCCTGTGCCGGCGGTGGGTCGCTAACCGGGGTCGATGCGGACGAGCGGCTTACTTCGCTGGGGCGGCGAATCCGCGGATGTACTTCACGAGAGCGGCGATCTCATCGGCCGAGAGCTTGTCGCTGTAGCCCTTCATCTTCTCCTTGCCGTTGTCCTTCACGCCCTCGGCGGTGGCCTTGGTGAGGTCCGCGTCGGTGAACTTGGCGAGCGAAGCCGGATTCGTGTAATCCTTCAGTTTCATCTTCGTGCCGAGTTTGGTCTGGGCCTTGCCATCCGCGCCGTGACACTTGGCGCAGTGGTTCTCCCAGTTTTCGCCGGCGGTGGCCGCCAGCGCCGAGGTCGCGCCGAGCGCGAGGACGATGGTGAGTGAGGCAATCAGTTTGGTCTTCATAAGTCCCGCCATGGGGTGGGTGCCACTGAGGCTATCGGCGGACCAGGCGGAATCAAGGCGCCGGCACGCGCCGGCCTCAACTGGCAGGTAGTTGAATGATGGGTATCAGTAACCTTATCGGCCCGTTGGATGACCGTCGGGTCGCTCCGCCCATTTTCTGCGTGCGGTTGGGGCGGGTTGCGGGCATCGGCTTTGGGCGTGAAAAACCCTGATCACACGCGCGCCGTCGGCCAGTTGCTCATCGCGGCGCTGCTGTGGAGCCTGGCCGGCGTGCTCATCAAGGGCCTGGCGTGGCCGGCCCTCGCGGTCGCGGGCGGGCGCGGCTTCATCGCCGCGCTCTTCCTGCTGGCGACGTCCCGCGGCCTGAAGTTCACGTGGTCGCGCGTGCAGATCGGAGCGGCCGTCGCCTACGCGTCCTGCACCGTCACCTTCGTCATCGCCAATAAGCTCACCACCGCGGCCAACGCCATCCTGCTCCAATACACCGCGCCGGTCTGGGTCGCGCTGCTCGGCGCGTGGCTGCTGCAGGAGCGCCCGACGCGCGCCGACTGGCTTGCGATCATCGCAACCTTCGCGGGCATGGGGCTGTTCTTTGCCAACGAGCTCCGCTGGATCAGCGTGCTCGGCAATCTCATCGGCGTCCTCAGCGGCGTGAGCTTCGCCGTCATGGCGATCCTGATGCGCAAGCAGAAGGATTCCTCCGCGGTCGAGTCCATCATCCTCGGCAACCTGCTCGCGTTCCTGATCGGCCTCCCTGCCATTGCCACCGCGGCCGCCCTCCCCGCGCGCGGCTGGCTGATGCTGCTCGCGCTCGGCGTGGTGCAGCTCGGCCTCTCCTACCGTTTCTACGCCCTCGCGATCCGGCACGTCACCGCGCTCGAGGCCGTGCTCATCCCCGTGATCGAGCCCGTCTTCAACCCGCTCTGGGTGCTGCTGTGCTTCGGCGAGCGCCCCGGCCTGCTCGCGCTCCTCGGCGGCGTCATCGTGCTCGGCGCCGTCACCCTCCGCGCCCTCGCCTCGATCCGTCAGCCCAACCCCAGCGTCAGCTGACGCCCCGGCAAAGTAACCCAATAGGTTACATTCATTCTGGGGTCAGAGAGTAGGCCGCGAGCTTGCTCGCGCTCCGGGAACTCACGGGCATTCCTGCCCATGTCTGGAAAATATTCCGCCCGAAGCGCGAGCAAGCCCGTTCGACATGCTCAGGGCCCAGAGCTCGTCGAGGGGCTCGCGGCCTGCCAATGACGCTTGATGACCCGCCCAAATCAAACCGCCCCGGCCTTCCCGCAAAGTGTAACCCAATAGGTTACACTTTCTCCTGCGGCCAGAGCTGGATGAGGACGTTGGCAGCAAGGATGAGCGCGCCGCCGGTGATAAGGACCGCGGTCAGCGGTTGGTTGGGATAATCAATGCCGGTCCAGCTCGCGAGCCGGGCGGGCAGGACCACCTCCAAGAGCGCAGCGATGACCGGGCCGAAACTGTAGACCAGCCCGGCTTCCGTGGGTGTGATGAAACGCTGCCAGTGGTTGTTCACCACAAAGGGTCCGGTCGTGCCCAGCACCGCCACCACCAGCACGAGTCCCAGCCAGCCGGGCGAGATGTAGGGCGTGAACAGGTGCGCCGGCTCGCGGCAGGTCGCCACACTCACCGCGGCAAACAGCCCGGTCTCGAGCAAGAACATGCCCGCGGACGTGCGCTCGGCCCGGTTGGTCGCAAACGCCGGCCAGTTGAGCGAACACAGCAGCAGGGAGAAAAATCCCGTCGCCAGGAGGATCTCCGTCTCGCCGCGGCCGATGCGGAACGTGTGCCAGTCCACCCGCGCCAGCTCCGCCACCCCGGCGAGCACCAGCATCGCCGGCACCAGCACCGACCAGGACGGGCGCCGGCGCTGCATCAGGGCCCACCACAGCGGAATCAGAATCACATAAAACTGGGTGAGAAAGGCCGTGGTCGCCGCCGTGGTGCGCTGCAGTCCGTCGGTTTGCAGCATGCACCCGGCAAACGAGGCCACCGCCATGAAAACCGCCTGGTTCCACTCCAGCCGCGTCAGCTGCAGCACGCGGCCCCGATACAGGGCCAGCAGCACCAACACCCCGATGGCAAACCGCGGCGCCAGGTTGTGCGCGGCAATGAACCAGGTGCTTTCACCGATGGCAAACGGCAGCTGCGCCAGCACCGAAGCCTTGGCGAGCACGAAGCTGCCGCCCGCAAACACCGCGCTCGCGGCGAGAATGCCCAACGTCGTCCAATGCCGGGCGCGGGGATTCATGCACGCGCCGGCGGTGGATCCGCCGGCTTCAGTTGGATAAGCACGTTGGCCGCCGTGATGAGTCCGCCGCCGAGCAACAGGTTGGCGGTGGCGGTCTCGTTGAGGTAGACCGACCCGCTCCACTGCGAAAACCACGCCGGCAGAAACAACGCGAGGAGCGAGGTGAAGACCGGTTCCGAGCAATACAGCAGGCCGGCCTCCGTCGCAGTCAGGCGCGGCTGAAACATGTTCATGATCGTGAAGGCCGCCAGCGTGCACAGCACCGTGAGCAGCAGGGTGAATCCCACCCACGGCCCGTTGGTCCAGAGCGCCAGCATGTGCACTCCCGGCGGGGCGAGGCCGGCCGCCATCACGCCCGCCACCGCCGCCTGGACGGCAAACATCACGGTCGTGACGGGCAGCGCGCGGTTGCCGGAAAATTCCTTTCGCTCGAGCCACAGGATCTGGCCCATGAAAAACACCGAGGCGATCAGGGTCTCGATTTCGCCGCGCCCCAGTTTCAAGTCGTGCCAGTCGAGCCGCGCCAGTACCCCCACGCCCGCCAGCACCAGCGCGCAGCTCACCCACACCACCCGCGGCGGCAGTCGCCGCGCCCGCAGCGCGAGGTAGACCGGGATCATGATCGCGTAGAACTGCGTGAGGAACGCCGAGGTGGAGGCGGAGGTGAACTGGAGCCCGTCGTTCTGAAACGTCATGCCCGCGATCGCGAACAACCCCAGCCCGAGCCCCTGCCGCCTTTCGCTGCGCGTCAGCGTGCCCAGCGCCCGTAAACAAATGAGCCCCAGCACCAGCGCGCCGAGGGCAAAGCGCGGCAGCAACGTGCTCGCCGTGATGAACCACGTGCTGCTTCCCGGCACGAGCCGCTCATGCAGGAGTACGAGCGACTTGATCAGCGGGAAGCTCACGCCCCACAGGAAATTGCCCAGCAGCAGCATCCAGATGGCCTGACGGTGCTGCGCCGGGGTGGTGGGATTCATGGCAAAGCCGCGCAGCGTGAAGACCACCGCCACCGCCGCCAAGCGAATTGCCGCGCCGTCAGGCCGGCGGAGTCTCGCCCGCCCGCCGCGCCGTCGCAAATTTGGCCAGCGCGATGCGCAGCTCCGGCATGGTGACCGGCTTGATCAGGTAGTCGTTCGCCCCGATTGCGAACGCCTGTTCCTTCAGCGTGATGCGCGCGTCCGCGGTCAACGCCGCGATCCAGACATCCTTCATCGCCTCGCCCGCCTCGCCCGCGCGGATTTGCTTGATGGCGGTCACGCCGTCCACGTCCGGCATGTGCAGATCCATCAGCACAAAATCATAGGAGGCCCGGGCGAGCTCCTGCAGCGCGATCCGGCTGTTTTCCGCCTTGGTCCAGCGACAACCCAGGCTGGAGAGCTGCTTCTGCATCAGCAGCTGGTTGACCGGATCATCGTCAATTAGCAGCACGTCCACGTCGATCGGTCCATGCAGGGGCTCCGTCAAGGCCGGCGTATCGGTCAGGGCGGCGAGTATCCCGCGCAAAGTGTCCTGATGGACCGGCTTGTTGATCAGCAACCGGAAATGCTTGCGCAGCGCGGCGCGCTGGGCGCTCGGCAGCGACAGCGGCACGAGGCCGAAAATCCGCTCCGGCGGCAGAAATGGCCGGGAGTCGGGCAGCGCCGCAAGCTCGGCGGCGAGCGCGACGCTCACATCCACGAGCGCGATATCCCAGCCCATGGTTTCGCCGAGCGTCTCGGGCGTGGTCAAAATCAGTTTGGCCCCGAAGCGCTTGCCCAGGCGCAGGAGCTCGGCGCGCAACGAGCCCGCCGACGCCGCGATGGCCAGATTGAGCTGCTCGAGCGGCGGCGGGGGGCGAATGCCCATGCCGGCGTCCAGCGATTCCATCGGGATCGTGAACGAAAACGTGGAACCGTGGCCCAGCGCGCTCTTCAGCTGAATCTGTCCGCCCATCATTTCCACGATATTCTTGCAGATTGCCAGCCCCAGCCCGGTGCCGCCGTGGCGGCGGGTCAGGGCGTGGTCGAGCTGGCTGAAAGGCTGGAAGAGCTGCGCATGCTGCTCCGGGGCGATGCCGATGCCCGTGTCGCGCACGTAGAAGACCAGCTTGCCGCCGCCGGGACCCGGCTCGGGTCCGCGCTCGGTGCTCACCCGCACTTCCACCTCGCCCTGGGCGGTGAACACGACGGCATTGCTCAGGAGATTGACTAGGACCTGCCGCAGCCGGTTGCCATCGGCCAGGATGACCGCCGGGACCGAGTCGTCCACCCAGTGCAGCAACTCCACGCCCTTGGCCATCGCCTTGGCGGCCACGAGGTCCAGCGCGTCCTCCACGCATTCGCGGGGCGCACAGGGCAAGGGATCGAGTTCGAACTTGCCGGATTCCATGCGCGCAAAATCGAGGATGCCGTCGGTGAGCTGGATCAACGCCTCGCCGCTGAGCTGGATGGTCTCGACGTATTCGCTCTGGTCCGGCGTGAGCGGCGTCTCCAGCAGCAGGCTGGTGAAGCCGAGGATGCCATTGAGCGGCGTGCGCACTTCATGGCTCATGGTGGTCAGGAACTGCTTCTTCGCCTCTTCGCCCGCCCGGGCCCGCTCCTGCGCGTCACGGAGCACGGCCTCCATCCGCTGGCTTTCGCTCAGGTCCTCAAAGGTGGCGACAAAACACGTGAGCTGCCCGTCGCTCTGCGTGACCGGGGTGAAAACGCCGCGCAGCGGATAGCTCGTGCCGTCCGCGCGTCGTTTGCTCCACTCGCCGGTCCAGGCACGGCCGGCCCGCACGGCGGCGGCCAGCTCGGCCGCGACCTGGGGTGGCGTGTCCGTATCCGTCACCGGAAAATCCCGCCAGTTGCACCCCATCAGTTCGCGCCGCCCCAATCCGGCGAGTTCACAGAGGCCCAGGTTCACATGCTCGATGGTGCCCTGCGGGTTGAAGATCATGACGGCGGAGTGGTTCTGCTCCACCACCGCGGCGAGATGGCGGATCGCCTCGCGCAGTCCGATCTGGCGGCGCCACAACCGGAATCCCGCCAGCGGCAGGCCCAGGGCCAGCCAGACCAGCAGCGTCGCATCCGCCGCCGCGACGAGGGAACTGCCCGCCCGCACATGCCGCAGGTAGCCCACGCTCAGGCCCGCCAGCGCAATGAGCGCCGCGACGTGCGGGACCTGGAGTTTCCTCAGATGCAAAGGCATGGGGCTGCGGGCGGCGGTAACTCAACCGCGCTCCCTCCAGCCGCGCAACCCCGAAGGAAGGGCCGGGCGGGGCGGGCGCAAAAAAGCCGCCGCCAGCAAGCTGGCGGCGGCTGCGAAAAACTGGCGGGGTCCCTTACGAGACGTGGCCCGAGACGAGCTTGGTCATCTCGAACATGCTGACCTTGGTCTTGCCACCAAAGACGGCCTTGAGGGCGTCGTCGGCATTGATCTGCGTGCGGACCTTCTTGTCCTGCAGGCCATTCTTCTTGATGTAGACCCAGAGCTTCTTGGTGAGCTCCGTGCGGGGCAACGGGGCCGAGCCAACGACGGCAGCGAGTTTGGCATCGGGTGTGACGGGTTTCATGAACGCGGCGTTCGGTTTACGAGCGGATTTTTTAGCCATAGTGATGGTGGGTTTAGGGTCCTTTACTGTGATAGCAACGCCTTTCTAGAGGTAAAATCCGGCGTTTGCCGAGGAGAATTTTAAAAAATCTCCCGCGCCCCGCCGCTCAGGCCTGCTCGTCCACCTGCACGAACTGCTCGTAAAGCGCCGCGTAGTGCCCGCGCAACGCGAGCAATTCCGGGTGCGTGCCGCGCTCGATGATGCGCCCCTGGTCCAGCACGAGCACCATATCCGCGTGCCGGATCGTGCTCAACCGGTGCGCCACGACAAAGCTCGTGCGCCCACGCAGCAGCGCGACGAGCGCCTTTTGCAGCCGCGCCTCGGTGACGGCATCGATGGCGCTGGTGGCCTCATCGAGAATGACGAGCCGTGGGTCCGCGAGGAGCGCGCGCGTGAAGCAGACGAGCTGCCGCTGCCCGACCGACAGGCCCGCGCCGCGCTCGCCGATCTCCGTCTCCAGCCCGTGGGGCAGCGCCTCGAGCAGGTCGAGGCAGTCGAGCCGGCGCGCGGCGTCGCGCACCTCCGCCTCGGTCGCCTCGGGTTTGCTGAGGCGAATGTTCGCCAGCACGGTGCCCGTGAAGAGAAAGTTCTGCTGCTGCACCATGCCCATCTGCCGGTGCAGCGAGTGGCTGGTGAGCGTGCGGATCTCGCGGCCATCGATCAGCAGCTCGCCGCGGGTCGGCAGGTAGAATTTCGACACGAGGTTGATGATCGAGCTCTTGCCGCTGCCGGTGTGGCCGACGAGCGCGACCGCCTGGCCGGGCGCGACCGCGAAATTGATGTCGTGCAGCACGGGGCGCGCGGCGTCGTAGCCAAACGTGAGGTGGCGAAATTCCACGCGCACGCCCGTGCCGGACGCGACGGGCAGCGGCCCGGCCGCCGGATCGTCCTCCCAGTCGGGTTTCGCATCGATCAGCCAGAAGACGCGCTCCGCTCCCGCCATCGCGGTCAGGGCCTGGTTATACTGGTTGCCGATGGTCGCGATGGGGGAGAAAAATACGTTGGCTTGAAAAAAGAACTGGATGAGGGCGTTGACCGTCATGGTGCCATGAAACACCCGCCAGCCGCCAAGTAACAGCAGCACGGCGATGAAAAACTGGCTGTTCAGCTCGAGCAACGGCGTGAGGATCGCCGACGTGCGGGCCTGCTCGATGTTGTAGCGGGAGTGATCGGCCAGCAGGGTGCGAAACAAGCCGAGGTTGGTTTCCTGCCGCACGAAGCCCTGCGTCACCCGCATGCCGTTGACCGATTCCGCCAGCGTGGAGGTCACGCGGCTGAAGCTTTCCTGCGCGGCGCGGGAGAGCCGGCTCAGCCGCATCCGGAAATGGTTGTTTACCAGCCAGAGCACCGGCGCCATCGCGATCACGACCAGGAAAAGCACCCAGTCGTAATATGCCATGACCACCGCGGAAAAAACCATGGTGCCGAACTGGATGATACAGACAAACAGCACATCCTGGATGCCGGTGCGCACCGTCTCGACATCGGAGGTCACCCGGCTGATGATCCGGCCGAGTTTGGTGCGGTGGAAGAAACCCATCGGCATGCCCTGCATCCGGACAAAGATCGCCGTGCGCAGCGCGGTGACGACCTCCTCACCGAGCTCCAGCGCATACCGCTGGCGGAAGTGAAACATCCCGTCCGTCACGAAGGTCAGGATGCCGTAGCCCAGCACCGCCCATGGCAGGAGGCTTACTTCCTTTGGTGCGATAATATTCCCGATGATATAGGCCATCGCTGAAGTGATCGCGGGAATTTGCATGGACCGGATCAACGTCAGCACGATCAGCGCGTTTCGCTTTCCCGCAAATGGCCGCGTGTAGGTAAAGAGCCGGCTGATGAGACTCCATTCGAGCGGCTTGAACTGCTCCTCGTCCTCGTCGTCATCCGGCTCGCGCCGCGTGAGTCCGAGCGGGCGGATTTTTTTTGGCGGCTTCATGTCGCTCCCCCCTTCGGCTGCAGCTGTTCCAGCTCCCGGCCGTCCACCAGCTGCAGGCTCGCGACATGGCGGTACGGGCCGGGCACGCGCATGAGTTCCTCGTGGACGCCTTGCTGCACGATGCGGCCGTTTTCCATCACGATGATAAAATCTGCGCGGCGGAGCGTGCTGAGCCGGTGGGCGACGATGAACGTCGTGCGGCCCGCGATGGCGCGGTCCAGCGCCTCGAAAATCTCGTGCTCCGTCTCGCTGTCGATCGCCGCGGTCGGGTCATCGAGCAGCAGGATCGCCGGCTCGAGCAGCACGGCGCGCGCGATGGCCAGGCGCTGCCGCTGTCCCCCGGAGAGCGTGTTGCCGCTCTCGCCGAGCACGGTGTCGTAGCCCTGCGGCAGCTGCAGGATGAAGTCGTGCGCCGCGGCGATGCGCGCCGCCTTCTCGATCTGCGCCGGTGTGGCATCGGGATGACCGAAGGCGATGTTGGCCGCGACCGTGTTGGAAAAAAGAAAGCTCTCCTGGAACACGAGGCCGATGTTGCGGCGCAAGTCGTCGAGATGCAGGTGCCGCACGTCGATGCCGTCCACCAGCAGCCGGCCGGCAGTCACGTCGTAGAACCGCGGGATAAGGCTCATCAGCACGCTCTTGCCCGCGCCCGTCGCGCCGAGGATGGCCACGCACTGGCCGGGCGTGACATCGAGATTGATGCCACGCAGCACCGGATCGATACCGCTGTAGGAAAACTCCACCCGCTCGAACCGCACCGCGCCCTTCAGCTTCGGGCAGGGCATGGCGTCGGGCGCGCTTTTCACCTCGACGGTCGCGTCCATCACCTCGAACACGCGGCGCGCGCCGATGAGCGACTGCTGGACCGAGTTCACGACCCCGGCAATGTTGTTCACCTGGCCGGAAAACTGCTCGAGCAGCCCGGCAAACACGATCAGGCCTGTGCCGAGCGGCAGTCGCCCGTGGATCACGAGCCAGCCGCCATAGCTGAGCAGCACGATCATGTTGACGCGCGTCAGGATGCCGACCGCGGGCGAGAACAGGCTCACGCGCCAGAAGATGCCGAGCTGCTGGTTATAGACGGCGCGGTTGGCGGTATCGAACTGCGCGCGGTTTTCCGCCTCGCGGCCGAAACCCTTGGTCACCGCGATACCCTGGATGCTTTCGGCGAGATATTGCACCATCTTCTCCACCAGCGTGCGGCTTTGCGCATACGCCGGCTGGATCTTCTTCGAGAACCACAGCGACATGGCGGCCAGCAGCGGCGTGGTCGCGAGGCAGGCCAGCGTCAGCCCCGGGCTCAGGCTCGCCATATAGATGATGTAGACTGTGAGCGAGACCGCCATGATCACACTCTGGAACAGCACCTGGTCGAGAAACATGCGCACCGACTGCACGTCGCCCGTGACCCGCGTGATGATCGAGCCGGTGGAATTGGCGTCGAAGAACCGGAAACTGAGCTGCTGCAGCTTGTCATAGATCACCGCGCGCAGGTCGACCACCAGCTGCTGCTGCAGGAGGATGTTGATCGAAATGAGATACGCGTAGTTCAGCAGCGCGCGCGCGAGCGCCAGCAGGAGGATGATCCCGGCCAGCAGGGCGATCACCTGCAGCGGCGGCCAGTCGTGCGGGAGAGTCAGCCCGAACTTCGCCTGGGGAAATGGCCCGCCCTGCACCTGATGGCGGATGTAATCGATCCCGAGCCCCGTCAGGCTGAGTCCCAGCAAACCCATGGTCAGCAGCACGAGCTGGATGCTCAGGACCTTGATGCAGCCGAGCCGGTAGCGCCACGTCAGCCCCAGGAGCCGCCGGATGAGCCCGCCGTTCGAAGGCGCTGCGGCGGGGGTCGATAGAGGCGCGGACATACGGCCCCCAAGCTAGGGCCGTGACCCGCAAACACACGAAATTTTTTCGGCGCGCGCCGGCCGACCGTCAGTTCGGCTTGGCCTGCGGCATCGGACCTGGACCCGTGCCCTTCTCGCGCAAGGCGCGGCGGCGATTGATTTCCTCCACGGCCCGGTTGAACCGCGCGGCTTCCTCCGGCGTCGCCGCCTTCGGCACCGGTCCGGTTCCCGACGTCGCCGCCCTTAGCACCGGCCCGGTTCCCGGAGTGCCGCCGGTTGGCCACGGCCCGGCGGTCGGATCGGGCAAAGCGAGGCCCACCACCTTGGCGGTGTGCAGGGGCAGCGTCAGCACCCGGCCCTGAAAATCGACGGTGATCGTGTCCCGCGACGCGTCGTGCGTCTTGACCGTAAACTCATGCCCGGGCTCGTTCAGCCGCACCCACTGGCCTGTGTGCCGGGTCGGGTCGTAAACGCTGAAGCGATAACCGCCCCCATCGAACATGATGCCCCGCAGCTCAAGCGGCTGGTTTTCCGCCGCCGCCGCCGTCGCCCCCTCCGGCGGCAGAAACGGCGAAGCCGGGGCCAGCGTGGTGTCCGCGCGGGCCGCCAGACTCAGCGCAAGGCCGAGGGCGGCGAAAAGACCGAGGTGGCGGGCGGACTTGGTCATGAGGGGAGCTGATATGACGGCGGAGCACCGCGTCAAGTAACGGGCGATTCAGAGCATGGTCCCGCGCATGATCATGAACGCGACGCTGAAATAGATGATCAGCCCGGTCACGTCCACCAGCGTGGCGATGAAGGGCGCGCTCGACGTCGCGGGGTCGAAACCCACCCGCTTGATGACCAACGGCAGCATCGAGCCCATCAGGGAACCCCACATTACGATGCCGATCAGCGCGGTGCCAACCGTGATCGCCACGAGCATCCAATGCTCGCCGTAAGTGTTGGGAAAAATGAACGACCAGATCGAAATGCGCAGGAACCCGATGGCGCCGAGGATGACGCCCAGGGAAAATCCGGCGACCAGCTCGCGGCGCATGATGCGCCACCAGTCGCGCAACCGGAACTCGCCGAGCGCGAGGGCGCGGATGACGAGCGTCGCCGCCTGCGAGCCGGCGTTGCCGCCCGAACTGATGACCAGGGGCAGGAACAGCGAGAGCACGATGGCCTTCGCGAGCTCGCCCTCGTAATATTTCAAGGCGGTGGCTGTCAGCATTTCGCCGAGGAACAGGATCACCAGCCAGCTCGCGCGCTTCTTGACCATGCGCGCCAGCGAGATGGTCGTGTACGGCTCGTCGAGGGCCTCGGTACCGCCCATCTTCTGGATGTCCTCCGTGGCCTCCTCTTCCGCGACATCGAGCATGTCATCCACGGTCACGATGCCGATGAGTTTGCGGTTCTCGTCCACCACGGGCAGCGCCACGCGGTCAAATTGCTTGAACAACCCGAGCGCCTTCTCCCGGTCGTCCGTCGGCGACAGCATGGTGTAGTTGCCGTCGAGCAGCTCGCGCACGGGGCGGTCCAGGGGCGACAGCAGAAAACGCCGCACCCGGATGTCGTCCACCAGATGACCGCGGTCATCCACCACGAAAACCATGTTGAGCGTCTCGCGGTCGTAGCCGTGCTCGCGGATGTAATCGAGCGACTCGCGGACCGTCCACTCGGGGTGCACCGCCACGTAGTCGAGCGTCATCATCCGCCCGACGCTGTGCTCCGGATAGGCGAGGAGGGATTGCGCGACCTGCCGCTCGTCCGGCGTGAGCATCGAGAGTAGCTGCATCGCCACATCCAGCGGCAGCTCGTTCAGGAACGCGGTGCGGTCGTCCGGCGGCAGCGCATTGAGCAGCGCGGCGGCCTGCTCCTGGTTGAGCAGCTTGAGGAGCTTCTTCTGCGCCTCCAGCGGCACATAGGTGAACGTCGTGGCCGCCAGCTCGCGCGAACTCACGCGAAAGAGCGCGGCAAGCTCCTCCACCGGCAGATCGGCGATGATCGGAGCGATGTCGGCGGGCAGCCACGGCTCGAGGTATTTCTTCAGGGCCGCCAGATCCTTCCGCGCAATGAGCACGGAGACCTCGACTTTGACTCTGGCTTGGTCGGGCATGACGGCAGCGAGTCAGGTAACGGCGGGCGCGGCAACCCTCGGCGCGTGAAATTCCCGCGACAGCGCGCCAATCCTCTTGAAGCGCGCAGACGGAATCGCGACGCTGCGCCCCACCGGTGCAATTCGACCCCCTACCCTTTACCTCCGCTGAAAGCGACGTGCTCGGGCAGCTCGGCAGCACGCCCGGCGGACACAGCAGCGAGTCCGCAGCGCAGGCCTTGCGCGCCGCCGGGCCGAATACGGTGACCTCAGGCGGGCGGCATTCGTTCGGGCGCGATTTGCTGGAGCGCTGCCGCAACCCGCTTGTGATCCAGTTGCTGATCATTGCCACGGTTTCCTACCTGATGGACGACATCCGGTCCACGATCGTCGTGGGCGGAATGGTCTTCCTGAGCGTGGTGCTGTCCTATGTGCAGGAGACCCGCTCGTCGCGTGCCGTCGAGAAACTCCAGAAGCTCGTCAAGACCACGGTGACCGTGCTGCGCGACGGCAAGGAGGCCGAGGTCCCGCTCGAGGAAATCGTGCCGGGCGATATCGTCATCTTCGCCGCGGGCAGCCTGATCCCGGCGGACTTGCGCATCCTGGTGGCGAAGGATTTCTTCGTTACCCAGTCCGCGCTGACGGGTGAATCGATGCCGGTGGAGAAAGGCGCCGACGCCAACCAGCCGGCGGGCCGCGCGCCGTTCGATTTCACCAATGCCTGCTTCATGGGCAGCAACGTTTTGAGCGGCTCGGCCCGCGGCGTCGTGATCGCGACGGGCGGCCGCACCTATTTCGGCGCGCTGGCCGTGAAACTGCTGGGCAAGCGCGAAGCCACGAGCTTTGACCGGGGGATCAAGGATTTCACGTGGCTCATGATCCGGTTCATGATCGTGATGGTTACGCTCACGTTCCTGATCGTCGGGCTCACGAAGCACAACTGGCCCGTGGCGCTGCTCTTTGCGCTGTCGGTCGCCGTGGGCCTCACGCCGGAGATGCTGCCGATGATCATCACCGTCTGCCTCTCGAAGGGCGCGCTCATGATGTCGCGCAAGAAGGTCATCGTGAAACATCTGCACGCGATCCAGAACTTCGGCGCGATGGATGTGCTGTGCACCGACAAGACCGGCACGCTCACGCAGGACCACGTCGTGCTCGAGCGCTACGTCGACGTGACCGGCCGCCAGAGCGAGGACGTGCTGCGTTACGCGTACATGAACAGCTTTTACCAGACGGGCCTGCGGAACCTGCTCGACCGCGCCATCCTCGCGCACACCGATCTCGATGTGGAGCGCAACTGCCGCAAGGTGGATGAAATCCCGTTCGACTTCAAACGCCGGTGCATGTCGGTCGTCATCGATTACGAGGACCGCCACGTGCTCATCTGCAAGGGCGCCGTCGAGGAGGTCTCCGCCATCTGCGAAAACTACCAGGTGGACGAGGACATTAATCCGCTCATCCGCCTCATTCGCGACGACCTGATGGACGAGTATCGCAACCTCAGCGCCGACGGCTACCGCGTGCTGGCCATCGCCTACCGCGAGTTCGACAAAACGAAGCAGGTCTTCGCCGTCGCCGATGAATCCGACCTGACGCTCCTCGGCTACATCGCTTTTTTTGATCCCCCCAAGGAAACGTCGGCGATGGCGATCGCGGCGCTCACCCGCTCCGGCGTCACCGTAAAAATCCTCACGGGCGACAACGAGCTCGTGACCCGCAAGGTCTGCAATGACGTCCGGATGCCCATCACCAAAATCGTCACCGGCCCGCAGCTCGCCGCGCTCGACGACGCCGCCTTCGCGCGCGAGGTCGGCGAGGCCAACGTCCTCGCCCGCCTCACCCCCGACCAGAAGGAGAAGGTCATCAAGACACTCCGGGCCGGAGGCCATGTCGTCGGTTTCATGGGCGACGGCATCAATGACGTGCTCGCGATGAAGGCCGCCGACGTCGGCATCTCGGTCGACACCGCCGTCGATGTCGCCAAGGAATCGGCCGACATCATCCTCCTCGAGAAAAGCCTCCTCGTGCTCGAGGACGGCATCATCGAGGGCCGGAAGGTTTTCGGTAACATCGTCAAATACATCAAAATGGGAGCGAGTTCCAACTTCGGGAACATGTTCAGTGTCGTCGGCGGCGCCTATTTCCTGCCATTCCTTCCGATGGCACCAATCCAGGTGCTCGTGAACAACCTCCTCTACGACGTTTCGCAGCTCGGCATCCCGTTTGATCATGTCGACGAGGAGTATCTCGCCAAGCCGCGCCGCTGGAACATCAAGAGCATTCAGAAATTCATGGTCTTCATCGGACCGATCAGCTCGATCTTCGACTACGCGACGTTTTTCCTCATGCTCTATTTCTTCGGGTGTGCGGCCTACGTGACGCCGGCGGCGGGGGCGGCGGCCACCCCCGCCAGCGCGATGTTCGAGCGGCTCTTCCACACCGGCTGGTTCGTCGAGTCGCTGCTCACGCAGACGCTCATCGTCCACATCATCCGCACGCACAAGATCCCCTTCATCCAGAGCCGGGCGAGCCGGACCATGCTCTTCACCACCCTCGGCGTGATGGCGCTGGGCGCCTGGCTGCCGTTCTCGCCGCTCGCGCACTACCTCGGATTCGAGCCGCTGCCGGGAATTTTTTTCCTCTGGATGGGCGCCTTCCTACTCGCCTACAGCGTGCTCACGCACACCGTCAAGATGTGGTTCATCCGGAAATTTGGCACTGACTGAACATGCGCAGCATCCTCGCCGCACTCCAGGATGGCCGGCTCTTCGAACTCCCCGAGGCCGGCAAGGATCGTGCGCTCGAGTTCCTCGCACGCATCCTCGACGCCAATCCCGACATCGAGGTCGGCACCGACACGATCGAGGAGATCCAGAAACGCGAATTGGAGTGCAACACCGGCATCGGCATGGGCGTCGGCGTGCCGCACATCCGCGCGCGCCGCGAGGAGGGTGATCTGTTCTGCGCCATCGGCTGGTCGGCGCAGGGCATCGATTATGGCGCGCCCGATGGCGAGCACGTCCACCTCGTCGTGATGTATTACATCCCCGGCGCGCAAAAAAACGTCTACCTCAAGGAAGTCTCCACCTTGGTGAAGGCCATGCGCAAGAGCGGCGGGATCGAGCCCATCGCCCATGCGGCCGACCTCAACGCCGTCCGCAATCTTTTGCTCAACTGGGTCAGCACCGTCCTTGACGACACCGGCCCCGAGGCCGTCGCGCGCATGATCAAGCTTGATGTAAAGCAAACCCAGGCGGTGCCGGCGCCGGAGGTGGCACCCGCACCCGGCGCGCCCTCCGACACCACGGCCGCGACGTTTCAAATCCTCACCGGCCCGCTGGCCACCGTCGTGCTGTCGGGCGATGCCGGGTGGGTTGCCGCCTTGGAAAAGGAAAACCATCTCGCCCAGCGGCTCGCCGCCGGGCCGGCGTTCATCGCCGCGGGCCGGCGTATTTTCGTGCTCGGCTCTCACGCTTTCGCCGCCGGCCGCGTCCTCTACGATTGCGTGGCCGTCGGGCCCGCCCTCTAGCCAGCCCGGCCCGAAGGCGCCGTCGCGTCGTTTTCGTCCTTGGAGGCGCGGGTGGCGGATGCCAGAAACATGCCATGCGTCTCCCGGCACTCCTGGTTCTCACCGTCCTCGCACTGGCGGGCTGCGCCCGGCCCGGCGCCGCCGGATATCAGGGCTACCTCGAGGGGGAATTTGTCTATGTCTCCTCTCCGCTCGCCGGCCGGCTGGAGACGCTGGCCGTGCAGAAGGGCGCGCGGGTGGCCGCGGGCGCGGCGCTGTTCACGCTCGAGCGCAGCGCCGAAATGGCCGCGCAGCAACAGGCCGCGGAGCAACTGCGCGCGGCGCAGGCCCGGCTGGAGGATTTGAAAAAAGGTTCGCGGCCCACCGAGCTCGCCACCCTCGAGGCGCGGCGCGAGCAGGCCCGCGCGGCGGCCGACCTTTCCGCGCGCGAGCTCGCCCGGCAGGAAAACCTGTTCAACACCAAGGCCATTCCCGCCAGCGACTTCGACCGCGCGCGCCTCACCCACGAGCAGAATCTCCGCGCGGTGGACGAACTCACCGCGCAGCTCGCCACGGCGGCCCTCGGCGCGCGCAGCGATGCCATCGCGGCCGCCGCCGCGGACGTGAGCGCCGCCGTCGCCGCGAAGGAGCACGCCGACTGGAGCGTGGACCAGAAAACCCAGGCCGCGCCCAAGGCCGGGCTGGTTTACGACACGCTCTACCGCGAGGGCGAGTTTGTCGCGGCCGGCAATCCCGTCGTCGCGTTGCTGCCGCCGGAAAACCTGAAGGTGCGCTTCTTCGTGCCCGAGGCCGAGTTCACCGCCCTCAAGGCCGGCGCCGCCGTGCACGTCACCCTCACCGGCCAGCCCGCCCCGCTCGCCGCGCACATCAGCTATCTTTCGCCGCAGCCCGAGTTCACGCCGCCCGTCCTCTACAACCGCGACAATCGCGCCAAGCTCGTCTTCATGGTCGAGGCGGTGTTCGACGCCGATGCGCGCGACCTCCATCCCGGCCAGCCGGCGGACGTGACCCTGGTCAAATAACTCCGCATGAGCGCGACGGACCTGGTCATCGACGTCGCCGGCGTCACCAAGAAATTCGACGGCAAAACCGTCGTCGACGCGATCGACCTGTCGGTCCGTCGCGGCGAGATCTACGGCTTTCTCGGGCCGAACGGTTCCGGCAAGACCACGTTCATCCGCATGCTGTGCGGGCTGCTCACGCCCGACGCCGGCCGCGGCACCTGCCTGGGCTACGACGTCCTCACGCAGCAGGCCGAGATCAAAAGCCACGTCGGCTACATGACGCAGCGCTTCAGCTACTACGAGGACCTCAGCATCCGCGAAAACCTTGATTTCATCGCGCGCATCTACGACGTGTCCGACCGCCCCGCCGCGGTGCAGCGCAGCCTCGAGCGGCTCGGTTTGCAAAATCGCAGCCATCAGCTGGCCGGCCAGCTCTCGGGCGGCTGGAAGCAACGGCTCGCGCTCGCGGCGTGCCTGATTCACGAGCCGCAGCTGCTCCTGCTCGACGAGCCGACCGCCGGCGTCGACCCCAAGGCGCGGCGCGAGTTCTGGGAAGAAATCCATGAGCTTGCCGCCCACGGGCTGACCGTGCTCATCACCACGCATTACATGGACGAAGCCGAGCGCTGCGACCGGCTGGCCTACATCGCCTTTGGCAAGATGCTGGCGCGCGGCACGCTCGCCGAGGTGCTGGCCGAGGCCAAGCTCAACACCTGGACCGTGACCGGTCCCGGCCTGCGCGAACTGGCCGCGGCCCTGCGCGGACGCCCGGGCGTCGAGCAGATCGTGCCGTTCGGCAACACCCTGCACGTGAGCGGGCGCGACGTGGCCAAACTGGAAGCCGCGATCGCCACCGTGCGCGATCCCCGCAACGAGTGGACCCGCGGACGCTCGAGCCTTGAGGACGTGTTCATTAGCCTGATGGGCGCGGCGAAGGATAACTTTTCGTGAACGCCGGCCAGACATTTCCGCGGTGGAGCGCGTTGCCCTCAACGCGCTTGCAGGAACCATGCCTTACCACGCTGGCCTCCAACCAGCGGCTTGAGGGCAAGCCGCTCCACCGATGAGACGCCTCAGTCTCCATCGCTTCTGGGCCGTCGTGATGAAGGAATTCATCCAGATGCGGCGCGACCGGGTGACGCTCGCCATGATGATCGGGATCCCGCTGATGCAGCTCATGCTGTTCGGCTTTGCCATCAACTCCGATCCGATGCACCTGCCCACGGCCATCCGCGCCGCCGACCAGGGGCCGTTTGCCCGCACGCTCGTGGCCGCGCTGCGCACCAGCGGTTATTTTGCCCTGGTGCGCGACGCCACCACCGAAGCCGAGGCGGACCATCTGCTCAAGCTGGGCGAGGTCCAGTTCGTCATCAACATTCCGCATGATTTTTCGCGCCAGCTCCTGCGCGGCGAACAGCCGACCGTGTTGATCGAGGCGGACGCCACGGATCCCGCCGCCACCGGACCGGCGATTTCCGCCGTGCGCGCCATCGCCGACAGCGTGCTCAACCGGGACCTCACCGGCCCGCTCGCCCGCCTGCGCGCCCGCGCGGGGCCCGTCAATTTTCAAGTCCACGCGCACTACAACCCCGAGAACATCACCCAGTACAACATTGTGCCCGGCCTCATGGGCGTGGTGCTTACTATGACGATGGTCATCATCACCGCGCTCGCCATCACGCGCGAACGCGAGCGGGGCACGATGGAAAACCTGCTTGCCACCCCCGTGCGCCCGCTCGAGGTCATGGTCGGAAAGATCCTGCCCTATATCGCGGTCGGCTACATCCAGGTGACACTCATTCTGCTGGCCGCCCGCCTGATCTTCGGAGTGCCGATGATCGGCAGCCTCGTCCTGCTCTATTCCGTGTCGCTGCTCTTCATCGCCGCGAATCTCGCCGTGGGCATCACCTTCTCGACCCTCGCCCGCAACCAGCTCCAAGCGGTGCAGATGGCCGTTTTCTTTTTTCTACCGTCGATCCTGCTCACCGGCTTCATGTTCCCATTCCGGGGTATGCCGGAGTGGGCCCAGTGGGTCGGCACCTGCCTGCCGAACACCCATTTCCTGCGCATCGTGCGCGGGATTCTGCTCAAGGGCAATGGCCTCGCCGAGATCGCGCCCGAGATCTGGCCGCTGCTGCTCTTCCTCGCCGTCGCCATGACCATCGGCCTGAAACGTTACCGGCAGACGCTGGATTAAGGCGCGTCCAGTCGCTGCTTGACGCCGGTAAGATGTGTCATACTGGTATTACCCGGGATGCAAACCCTCTCTGTGAGCAAACTCACCAGCAAAAGCCAGGCGACCATTCCCGGCCGCGTGCGTGAAAAGCTGGGCCTGAAACCCGGGGACTCGGTGGCCTTCAAGCTCCAGGCCGGCCAGATTTACCTGCAGAAGGCCCGTCCCGTCGACCGGGTCTTCGCCATGGCCATCGAGGAGACCCTGCAGGACGAATGGCACTCGGAACACGACGAGCGTGCCTATCGCGACCTTTAAGCCCTTTGAGGTGATCGTGGTGCCGTTTCCCTTCGCGGACAGTACTGCCGTCAAACGCCGGCCCGCTTTGGTGCTCTCCTCCCAGGCGTTCAATGACCGGGCCGCCCACGTCGTGCTCGCGATGATCACCAGCCGCGAGAACCGCGGCTGGCCGCTCGACACTGAGATCCGCGATCTGGGGGCCGCCGGCCTCAGTCATGCCTCGGTGGTGCGGATGAAGCTGTTCACGCTCGACGAGCGTTTTGTGCTGCGCAAGGCCGGCGCGCTGGCCGAGGCCGATCGCGCCGCAGTGCAGCGCGCCTTGGGCCTGGTGCTGGCCGCCAGATAGAAAATCCCGCCGCGATTCCAGCGTCCCACTCCCCGCTTGCCCGCGGCGCGCCGGCCCCGCCATGCTGCGCCGCGATGATGCTGCCGCTCGCATTCTTTGAAACCGTGCCCCTGTGGGCGTGGGGCGCGTTTTTTGCCTTCATCGCTGCGATGCTCGCGCTCGACCTCGGCGTGCTCCAGCGCGACTCGCATGAGGTCACGATGAAGGAGGCCCTCGCGTGGTGCGGCGTCTGGTTCGCCCTTGCGCTCGGCTTCAACGGCCTGCTCCTGCACTGGCGCGGCCCCGAGGCCGCGGAGCAATTCCTCGCGGCCTACCTCGTCGAGCTCTGCCTGAGCGTCGACAACGTGTTCATCTTCATCCTCGTCTTCGCCTATTTCAAGGTCGCGCCCCGCTACCAGCACCGCGTGCTGTTCTGGGGCATCATCGGCGCGGTCCTGATGCGCGCGGTGTTCATCCTCGTCGGCGTGGGCGTCATCCACCGGTTCCATTGGGTGCTCTATCTCTTCGGCGCATTTCTCGTCTACACCGGGATCAAGATGGCCCGCCCGAAAAAGGAGGAGGAGATCCATCCCGACCAGAACATCGCCGTGCGGCTCTACCGCCGGTTTCTCCCGGTCGCGCCGCACAACGAGCACGGGCATTTCTTCTCCCACCATCAGGGCCGGCGCATGGCCACCCCGTTGTTCATCGTGCTGCTGGTGATCGAGTCGACCGACCTCGTCTTCGCGCTCGATTCCCTGCCTGCTGTGCTGGCCATCACCAAGGACGGGTTTGTCGCGCTCACCTCCAACATCTTCGCCATCCTCGGGCTGCGCTCGCTCTACTTCGCCCTCAACGGCGTGATGCAGCTCTTCCGTTACCTCAAGATCGGCCTCGCCATCATCCTGGTTTTCATTGGCGTGAAAATGCTGATTGAGCCCTGGGTGGATGTTTCCACGGCGACCGCGCTCGGAGTCATCGGCGGCGTGCTCGCGATGTCCGTGCTGCTCTCCGTGCTCATCAAGGAGCCGGGCGCCGAGACGGTCAAATGAAGCCACCGCGGCGGATGTTCCCGCAGGCGATGGTTACTCGATGAAGCGCGCCTGCCATTCCGGCCGGGCCAGCGGACGCGGCCGCCATTCGCCAAAAATCCGGTAGCGCCACCGCGCCACGAGGCGGTAGCCCGCATCGCGCCACGCCGTGGGAAATACCGCCAGCACCGCCGCCAGTCCTTTCCCCAGGCCGCCGCAGACGCGCAGCGCGGCGATCACGCCGTCCGTCCGCAACAAATAGCCCCGCGGTTCGCGCCGGTCCCAGTCGGGCACGAAGACCAGGCTGTCGAAATCCGCCGCCGGCAGCCCTTGCGTCCGCAAATACGCCTGTCCGGCCTCACTCTGCAGCCGCGCGAATCGCAGCCGCTCCCCACGATCGAGCCGCAGCAGCAGCCGTACGACGCGGTTGCACAACCCGCATTCGCCATCATACAGCAGCACCGGGCCGGATGGGAGGGTGGTCATGTTCGCGGGTTCAATTGCCGGATTTCTGCCCGGCCAACACCTCGGCCACGTCAGCAAGGTCGCACACGATGTCCGCGGCCCGCACACAGCGCTGGCAACAATCCCCCTGGGAGAAACTGCCGATCTCCGCGTAGCGCACCAGGCCCTGCTCCAGCTTGAATTCCATGCCCCGCCCCTGGGTGCCCAGCTCGCGCACCAGCGCGCTGATCTTCTCGCGCAGCTCCGGCAGCAGCGCCTCGCGGAAAAACTCCGGCTGGTTGGTCTGGATGAACCACACGCGGTCAAACTCCGCGTCCCCCACCTGGATTTCCCGCGCGCCGAACAGCTCCATGACCCTGGTGCCGAAGCCCTGGCGCCGCAGGTGAAATGTCAGGCTACTGGCCGTCGGGACCGCGGCCGACACGGCGCTCCATTGCGTTCGCGACTTTCCCGATCCCGTCGAAAAAGGGAAAAGCGCCACCCGCTTGCCGCGCATCTGGCCGGTGGCCCTCGCCTCGGAATAGAATAACCCCAAGGCTGGCGGCTTGGCGGAAAATTCCAGCCCGAGCGTCTCCGCCATCCGGCGGACATTTTCCGCAGCCAACCTGGTCTGCCGGGCCGCCGCCCAGCCGACGAGCCCGATGACCACGACGAAGAAACCAACCAGCAGCAGGGGAACCATGGCCGGACTCATGCCCATATGCTCGCACGCCCCGCGCCCTACCGCAAAAGCAAAAGAAATGTGCCTGTCCTGTGCCCAGCCGGACCAATTCAACCGCAAGCAACCTGCCACCCCGGCGGGCAGGCGTTGACCCAATGCAGGTGCGTCACACCGCGGCGGCCCTGGCGATCCGCGCGAGCTTGCACAGCCAGAAGCTCAGCAGGCCAAATACGACAAAGGCGACGCCACTCAGCCACATCGGCACCGGATGACTGCCGATGAGGATTTGGAAATGGAGAAACAAACGCGCGAGGTGCGCGATGCTGACGAGGCCGGTAATGACGCTGGCCACGCGGAGACCACTGGCGGGGGAGTTCATGGAGTATCCTTGGTTGAGCGGGCGACCGTGCGACGCGGGGACGCGCGCATGCGGAGCGCCACACCGTGGATACCGCGCCGTTTAGGCCGATGCGAGTGGCAAAAAACGGCCAAGGCGGAGCGGCAGCACAGGCGGGGCGCTGCTCTGGAAAAAGGTCCGGCATCGTGAACCGACCACAGGAGTGCCACATATGCGGGGTAACCAGTTTCGCCCCGCACTTCGGGCAACGCCAGAGAGGTTTGGGCTTCACCGGGCATGAGGGAGAAGGTGAGCCAAGCGCCCCGGTTTGGAGAAATATTCTGCAGGCCAGACCTCCGGCCGGGAAATGAAAAAGTCCGGACCCCTGGCGGAACCCGGACTGGTTAGACTGTGGTTTTACCGTTCCCCGGCTGGCGGAACGTTTACGCCACCGCGATCTTGCGGGGCTTCACGACCTCGTGCTTCGGCAGCGTGACGTGCAGCACACCGTCGCGCAGCTCGGCGGCGATCTTGTCCGCATCAATGGCGTTGTCGTGCGTGAGCACGAGTTCGAAGGCGGCGTCGGGCGCCTCGCGATGCAGCGCGGTCCAGCCGGCGGGCTGGGTCCAGCCGCGACGGCCGGTGATGCGCAGCTCGTTGTCTTCGGCCGTCAGCTCGAGGCCGTCTTTCGCCACGCCGGGCAGATTGACCACGAGGCGGTAGGCCTCGGGGGTTTCCTGCACGTCATAGGCGGGTCTGACGGCCGACGCGGACGGAGAGCACGCCACGCCGTCGGCGCAAGCTGCGCCGGGAGTGCGGGTGAAGGAGGGAATGAGATTATTGAGCAGTGACATGGTGCTTTGGAATTGAGGGTTGAGTGAGGGCGCGGTGGTTATTTGACCGCGACGGTGATTTTCTTCGGTTTGGCTTCCTCGCGCTTCGGCAGCGTGACGGTGAGCATGCCGTTTTCGTAGGCGGCGCTGACCTGATCGGCCGAAATTTCGGCGGGAATGGTCAGCGTGCGGCTGAACGAGGACGACTGCTCGGGCTGGCCTTCAGCCTGCCCTGAGCCCGTCGAATGGGTCGCGGGCGTCTTGCGCGTCGCGGTGAGAGTGAGTGAGCCGTCGGTCATCTCGACCTGGATGTCGTCGCGATTCACCCCCGGGAGTTCGGCGCGCACATAGGCGTGGTTCTGATCCTCATAGAGATCGACGGGAAAACTCGTGTCCGACGTGCTGCCGGAAAAAGCCGGGAGGGCGGCAGCAAACAGGCGGTCGATCTCGGTTTCGAGTCCCGACCAGGGCGAGCGGGAAAATCTGCCCGGCCCGGAGGCCAGGCGGCGATAGGAAGGATAGGTGTAACGAACGATATTCATGATGATTTTGTGGTGGATGGCTGTCGGGCAGGATGCCCTTTGGATAAAACAGTGCATGCATGCGCGATGCCGCATGCGGCTTGTCCTCAACACCGTGCAATCATCGGACTTAGTGATTGCGGGGCGCGCAGGGGCGGGACGGTTTGGCCGGGTTGTGCCGTCTCATGCGGGAAGAGATTTCCCACTGCGCCCGCCCGCTTATGCCGGAGAAAATCCGTGCCGAGCCGCGGCATGTGTGGTTCACTGGACCCTCTTCTTCGCATGACTTTCGACTTTGATACACCCGTGCCGCGCGCGGGCACTGATTCGCAAAAATGGCAGAAATATGCCGGCCGCGATGTGCTGCCCCTTTGGGTCGCCGACATGGATTTCCGGTCCTCGCCCGCCATCATCGCGGCCCTGCAGGAACGCGTCGCCCACGGGGTTTTCGGTTATGCCCGGCCGGTTAAGTCCACCACCGACGCCGTGATCGCCGCCTTCGCGGCCCGCTATGGCTGGTCCATCGATCCGGCGTGGCTGGTCTGGCTGCCGGGCCTTGTCGTCGGGCTCAATGTCACCGCCCAGGCCTTCGCAGCGCCCGGCGAGGAGGTGCTGACGCTTTCCCCCGTCTACCCGCCGTTCATGACCGCGCCAAAAAATTCCGGCCGCGTCTCGGCGCAGGTGCCGTTCACGCTCAATGCCGCCGCGCCCCGCTGGGAAATCGATTGGGCCGCGCTCGAGCGCGCCGTCACGCCGCGCACCAAGCTCTTCTACCTCTGCAATCCGCACAATCCCCTCGCCCGCGTGTGGCGCCGTGACGAGCTCACGCGCCTCGGCGAATTCTGCCTGCGGCACCGCCTGCTCCTCTGCTCCGACGAGATTCACTGCGACCTCATCCTCGATCCGTCCCTGCCGCACGTCCCGACGGCGACGCTCTCGCCGGAGATCGCGGCGCGCACGCTGACGTTCATGGCCCCGAGCAAGACCTACAACGTTCCCGGGCTCGGCACCTCGCTCGCCATCATCCCCGATGCCGCGTTGCGCACGCAATTCGTGCGCGCCACCGCCGGCATCGTCGCCGAGGTCAACCCCTTCGGCTACACCGCTTGCGAGGCCGCCTACCGCGATAGCGAGGGCTGGCGCCAGGCGCTGCTCGCCTACCTGCGCGGCAATCGCGATTACCTGCTCGGGTTTGTTGCGCGCGAACTTCCGGGCCTCACGGTCGAGGCGCCGATCGAGGCCACTTATCTCGCGTGGCTCAATGTCACCGCGCTCGGGCTCGCGAATCCCGCCGCGCATTTTGAAAAGCACGGCGTCGGCCTGAGTGACGGCGCCGCGTTTGACGCACCCAAGGGCCACTATGTCCGCCTCAATTTCGGCTGCACCCGCGCCACGCTGACCGAGGCGCTCCGCCGGATGAAGGCCGCCCTCGCCACCCGCTGACCGATCCGACCGTAACGGTAAAAATGCGGGTTCTTCATTAGCAAAGTAACCTAATAGGTTGCTTTGCTTCCATGATCCCCACGCATCCAGGCATCAAACAATGGCTGGAGCTCAGCGAAGCGCTGGCCATCGCGGCCCGCACGGGCGCACGTCATGTCCACACCGCGTTGCGTCCCCGCTGGGCCAAACCGTATCATTCCCGCCGCCCCGGTGGCGAATCACTGATGTGGAACGTATGCAGCACCATGCTTCGGCAGGCGTTGAAACCGCATGGTTCCAAGACGCGACTGGCGCTATCAAGGAGTGCCCAAACAACGGCTTAACGACTTTCTCACCGGTCGCAGCCGTTTGCCGGTTGCCGAACTGACTTTGCGTATGCTCCATTGGCTCACCGAGCAAAGTGCCGGGCGGGACCCGTCGCTCTGAAAGTAACCTAATAGGTTACCTTATGCCGGGGTTGCGACCGTAGGAATGGGCGTCATCATGCGGGTGATTATGCGTCTCGGGCCGTACGAGCTGTCGTCGAATCTCTTTCTCTCGCCGCTGGCGGGTTACACCAACCTGCCCATGCGCGAGACCGTGCGCGAACTCGGCGGGCTCGGCTGGGCCACGACCGATCTCGTCAACGCCCGCTCCCTCCTCGAGCGCAACCCGACCGCGCTGAAGCTCGTCGCCACCTCCCCCGCCGACCGGCCGCTCGCCATCCAGCTGTTCGGCAGCGTGCCGGAGGAAATGCGCGACGCCGCGGTCATGTGCCAGGAAATGGGAGCACAATCGGTCGACATCAACATGGGCTGCCCGGTGAAAAAGGTCGTCAAGATCGGCGGCGGTTCCGCGATGATGACCGAACTCACCAAGACCGCCGCGCTCGTCCGTGGCATGATCAACGCGGTGAAGATCCCCATCACCGCGAAGATGCGCCTCGGTTGGGACGAGGAAAATCTCACCGCCCCCGACCTGGCGCGCGTGCTGGAGGACACCGGCGTGGCCGCCCTCTTTGTGCACGGCCGCACTCGTGCGCAGGGTTTCAGCGGCAGCGTCAACCTCGCGGGCATCCGCACCGTGGTCGCCGCGGTACGCACCATTCCCGTCATCGGCAACGGCGACGTGACGACGCCCGAGGCGGCGAAGCACATGGCCGATGAGACGGGCTGCGCCGGCGTGAGCATCGGCCGCGGCGCGTTTTACGACCCGTGGATTTTCCGCCGCACGGAGCATTATCTGCGCACGGGCGAACTGACGCCCGAGCCCGGTTTTGCCGAGCGGGTCCGCGTGATGCGCCGGCATTTTGAGCGCTATGTCGCTTTTTACGGGGAGGAGAATGGCGCGAAACTGTTTCGCAAGGTTGCCCCGTGGTATGCCAAGCGTTTCGGCCCCGCCAAGGATTTCAAACGGCGCATCATCGCCATCGCATCGCGCGCCGATTTCGAGGCCGCGCTGGCTGAGTATGCCGCGTGGCGCGCGCCCTTCTGTGACGACCAAGGCGAGCTGCTGCCCAAATACTGGCCGGGCCCGATGGTCGCGTCCTTCATGCGCGAACCCGGCGCGCCGGACTCGACCGAGCGCGAGGCCATCCCCGTGCCCAAGGGCCCGGTCGAGGTGTGGTGATTTCGACCATCTTTCTCTTTCCTCTTTATCTTCATCTTTCTCTTCCGACTACTCTCTGCCGACTACTCTCTGCCGCCTCTGACAAAGATTAAGCTAAAGAATAAAGAGAAAGATTCGGCCTCCCCTCTTCCATGCCCACGGTCTCACATTTCTGGCAACTGATCCTCGGCACGATCATCGCGCTGCTGCCCATCATCAACCCGTTGGCCGCCGCGCCCACGTTCCTCGCCATCACCGAAGGCGACTCGCGCGCGCGACAGCTGCAGCAACTCCGCATGGCCTGCTTCTACATGATCGCCATCCTGGTCTGCTTTCTCATCGGCGGGACGTTCATCATGGGGTTCTTCGGCATCTCCATTCCCGGGTTGCGCATCGCCGGCGGATTGATGGTCGCGGGCATTGGTTGGGGCTTGCTGGTCGCAACGCCGCGCGGGGCGGTTGATGAAAAACGCGTCCGGGAAGCGGCGCGGGCCAAGCGCGACATCTCGTTTTCGCCGCTCGCCATGCCGATGCTGAGCGGCCCCGGCTCGATCGCCGTGACGCTGGGCTTCACGTCGCTGGCGACCCACTGGATCGACTATGTCGCCATCATTCTCGGCATCCTGAGTGTTGCCGCGATCACATACGCCACGCTGCGGCTTTCGGGCAAGATCGTGACGGTCATCGGGATCAACGGCATGAACGCCCTCAGCAAAATCATGGGTTTCCTCATCCTGTGTGTGGGAATCCAGTTCGTCGTGAATGGCGTGACCGACCCCGACCTGATCCGCGCGATTCGCGACGCTGCCGTCCCGCACTAAGATCCCATGACCAGCCTCCTCCCAACGAACGCCCCGGAAGCGCGGATCTTTGCCCGCGCCGAATGGATCTGGCCCGACGATTTTCGCTGGGACCTGCACAACGGCTTCGTGCTGTTCCGCCGCGACTTCATCTTGAACCGCGTGCCGCGGCACGCGCCGCTGTTCATCACGGCGGACCAGTCGTATCACCTCTATGTGAACGGCGCGTTCGTCGGCCGCGGGCCGGCGCGCGGCTACCAGGCGCACTGGCCCTACGACGAAATCGACCTCGCACGCTGGCTGGTGCCCGGGCGCAACGTGCTCGCCGTGCGCGCGTACAATCCAGGCTACAGCAATTTCCAGTACCTCACGGAGGGCTACGCCGGCCTGCTCGTCGCCGCCACGTGGGGCCGGGTGCGCATCCAGACGGACGCGACTTGGAAATGTCTCCGGCAACCGGGGATCCGGCATGACATGACGCGCACCAGCCTGCAGTTGTTTGCGCAGGAGAATTTCGACGCGCGCGAGGCGCCGCTCGACTGGATGAACTCCGACTTTGACGACAGTGCGTGGGGGAATCCGAAGACCCAGAAGCCCGGGGTCCTGCCGTGGCGGAACCTCGAGCCGCGCGGCATCCCGCTGATGTTCGAGGAGGCCTGGCGGCCCGGCCAGGTGATCGGCACCGCTGAGGGCGAGTGCGGCACCGGCTGGGAAAATGCCCGCAATCTCTATCTCCTGCGCCAGAACGAGGACCACACGCATGTTCCCGTGTCCGCGTCGCTCGACACCCCGGCCGATCCCGATGCCCCGGCAGGACTGTTCGCGGCGGGGCTGGAGATTCCGGCGACCGGCCCTGGACGGTTTCGCAGTTACCTCCTCGATGTGGGCAAACCGGTGGTGGGCAATTTCTCGCTGCAGGTTGGCGGCGCGCGCGGCGGCGAGGTGATCGACCTCGTTTACACCGAAATCATCGACCCGACCAAACTGGAGCCGGAGTTAAAATTCCCCGACGGCAGCCGCGTGGCCTTCGCCGCGCGGCTCACGTGCCGCCCCGGCCGCACGGAGCACATGTTTTATCACCCGATGGGATTCCGGCATGCGATGCTGGTGGTGCGCAATTCGACGGTGCCGCTGCACATCGCCCCGTGCCTGCGCCGGACCGGATATCCGGTCGAGCGGCGCGGCGCGTTCCAGAGCTCCGACCGCGTGCTGGAGCAAATCTGGGAAACCTGCGCGTGGTCACAGCAGAACTGCATGCTCGACGCCTACGTGGACACTCCGTGGCGCGAGCAGGCGCAATGGTGGGGCGATGCCCGCGTGCAGGCCTGGAACACGTTTCACTTGAGCGGCGATGCGCGGCTGTTCCGCCGCGGCATTTTCCAGATCGGCGCGCAAACCACGACGGATGGCGTCACGTACGGGCACGCGCCCACGATGGGCCACAACTGCATCCTGCCGGATTTTACGCTCATCTGGATGTTGACCCAGTGGGATTACTACTGGCAGACGGGCGATCTCGCCCCGTTCCGCGCGCACCGCGCCGTCGTCGAGCGCGCGCTCGCCTATTTCGAGGCCCACACTGGCAAGGACGGACTCGTGCATTACGATGCCCGTTACTGGCTATTTCTCGACTGGACGGAGCTGCCCAAGGATGGCGCCTCGAGCGTCTACAACCTCTGGCTCGTCCTCGCGCTGGAGCGGCTCGCCGCGATGCATCGCCTCGCCCGTGACCCGGCCCCCGCCGGCCGCTACGAGCGCTGGGCCCGCCGGCTCCGCGTCCGCCTGGAAGCCCTGGTCGACTGGCGCGGTCTGCTGCGCGATGGTTTCGACGCGAAGGGAAAGATCCTCGCCAGCACGTCGCCGCATGCCCAGACCCTCGCGTTGATGGCGGACCTCGCGCCGGCGTCAGCGCCGGTCATGGAGCGGTTCCTGCTCGATTACCTCCGGGACGAAACGGGCCACACGTCCAAGCCCAGTGCGTATTGGATCACGTATGTCTATGCAGTGCTGGCCGGGCGCGGACACGGCGCGGAAGTCGTGGCGCATCTGCGCCCGCGCTGGGAGCCGATGATTGCCTATGGTTCGACGTTCGAACTCTTTCGCGATCATCCGGAATTCCAGATCAGCCACTCGCATGCGTGGTCGGCGCACCCGCTCTTTCACCTCATGCAGATCATCGGCGGCGTGCGGCAGGCCGCCGCCCAGTGGCGGCGGATTGATTACGCCCCGGTCTTCGTCGGTGATTCAGGCGGCTGCACCGTGCCCACCCCGTTGGGTCCCATCACCAGCGCCTGGCGCCGCAAGGGGCCGGACGTGCAGGTGGAGCTGACGCTACCGCGCGCCATGACCGCCACGGTCCGGCTGCCTGGGCGGATGCCCTTCAAGACCGCCGGACGCAAGACGTGGAAGATCGCGTCGGCCGCCAGCTGACGCCGCGCGGGCGCTTAGTAGCGACGCGAAACCGTCGCCCCGGTGGAGTCTTTGAACACGATGCTCCGCGAGGCGAGATCGACGCTGTCGAAGTAAATCTCCATCGTGGAATCGATCATCTCCCCGGTGCGGATCAGCCGGCCGTTGATGAAGGCCCGTGACGGAGTGCCCTGATAGACCCCGTTGATGCGCGCGCTGGCGACAAAGGTGCGGAAAGCCGAACTCGCATTCGAAACCGCCTTCACCGACTCGGTCGTGGCCATGACTCCAGGGGTGAGTTCGACGGTGGCCGTGCTGTCCACCCGCGTGCCCGAGCCCGCCTCGGACGGCACCACGGGTTCAATCTTGGGCTTGGTCACGACCTTGTTGGGCACTGGTGTCTGCACGGTGGCATCGGGCGGCGGCAGGGCGCGCATCGGAACATGGATCGGCGGCGGCGGTTCTGTAAATTTCAAGAAAGCGCCAAAAATGACGGCCCCGGCCAGGATCACTCCGCCGACCGCGATCAGGGCGTATTTCCACATCCGCTTCCGGCGCTCCGCCGCCAGCAACGCGGCAGGGACGCGCGGGCGCTTGAACACATTGGGACGTGAGCCGTCGGAAACCGGGGGCGGGGGCGATTTCGCCGAAACCGCTGGTATCGGCGGCGGAGTTTCCAGCTCCTCTTCCTCCGGCGGCGGCGCCACCACGGGGAACGGGGGCAGGACTGGCGGCTCGGCAACGGCCTCTTCCACTGGCGGGGCCGCATCGACGGGCGGATTCAGGATCTCCTGTGCCGCGGCGCCGGGCAACTTGATCTTGAGCTTGATCTTCCCTTCCTCGGGCGCGGGAGGAAGAGGCAGGGCCTCCGCCTCAAGCGCGGCGGCAGGTTCCACCGGCGTCTCCGTGACCTCAGGCTCGGGTTCCGGTGCCAACTGGGGCTTGAGCCGGATGCGCTCGCCCTCCGGCGGAGGCGGCTCCGACTCCACCGGTGGCTCCGCCGGCGTCGACACCGGGGCATCCGCCCCCAGCTTGGGCCTGAGTCGAAACTTCCCCTCATCCGCCGCAGCTGCGGCAGGTGGCGCCTCGGCCTCGTCACGTTGACGAGGCTTAAGGCGCAACGGAGGAGGCTGGGACTCGTCGCTCATGTTTGGGCAATAAAAACGAATATTATGCCCAGCGCGAAACCAAAAAGATTCCCTCGCGGTCAATTCCAGTCATCATGTCCCATCATTAATCAGCCCTTTTTATGAAACGCCTTCTCTCCGTCCTCCTGGTCCCCACCCTCACGCTGTTCGCCAGCTGCTCTCATGGCAAGAAGCAGCCCAAGGAAAACCCCGCCATCGCCTCCGAGGTTGAGGAGGGCTTCAAGCAGCGGTGGATCGAGAAACGTGGCGCCGAGTTGATGGCGCTGGGATTGCGGCCGGATCTGGCCCGCCAGCAGGCCATTGACGAATTCCGCGAACGGTACGGTTACACGCACGCGGCGGATAAATGAACCGGGAGGCGGGTCCTGCGGCCGGGCGCGGGGCCCTCGCTGCGGCCACCTGCTATTTTTTCTGGGGCCTGTTTCCGCTCTATTGGCGGCAGCTCGCCGATGTGGACGCCACGGAACTCATTGCGCACCGCCACGTGTGGTCGCTGGCCTTTGTGCTCGGCCTGATGGCGGTCGGGGCGGGGTCGGGGGAATTGCGCGCGGCCCTGCGTTCTCATCCGGCGCTGCGCTGGCATGCGCTGAGCGGCGTGCTGCTGACGATCAACTGGCTGGTGTATGTCTGGGGTGTGAACCACGGCCATGTGCTCGAGACCAGCCTGGGCTATTTTCTCGTGCCGCTGGTCAACGTGGCCCTCGGCCGCCTGGTGCTGCACGAGCGGCTGCGGCCGGCGCAATGGGCCGCCATCGCCTGCGCGGCGCTGGGCGTGGCGTTGCTGCTCCTGCGGGTGGGCCGGCCACCGTGGATTGCCCTCACCCTGGCGGCCACCTTTGGCGCCTACGGATTGTTGAGGAAAAAATCCCCGCTCGGCCCGCTCACCGGCCTCGGGCTGGAAACCCTGCTGCTGGCGCCGTTCGCCGGCGCCTTCCTTTTCTGGCAGCACCATACCGGCGCGAGCGCGCTGGGCCGGGTGAGCGTCACCGAGCACGGGTTGCTGGTGAGTGCCGGCGTGGTCACGGCGGTGCCGCTCCTGCTCTTCGCCTACGGGGCGCGCCGCATCCGGCTCTCCACGCTCGGGCTGCTGCAATACATCGCCCCCACCGTGCAATTCGCCCTCGGCGTCTGGGTCTTCCGCGAGCCTTTCTCGCCGGAACGCGCGGCCGCGTTCGCGTTCATCTGGTTTGGTCTCGCCCTCTACACCGCCGACAACCTCTGGGCCCAGCGCCGCCGGGCCCCTGGCCCGCCAGCGGGGTGATCGCGGCCCGGCCCACCGCCACCCTCAATCGTCATCCCGGTCAGCGCCAAGCTGCGGATGCGCCTTGAAAAACGCCGCCCGCACTGGCGCCGGCATCGGATCCTTCCCGCCGCGGACCGAGCGCCAGACCACTTCGTTGAGTTCAATGTCGTCCACCTGGTCCGACTTGGAAAAATCCATGTGACGCGAGGCGCGGGCCAGCGGGCCGTGCCGCGGATTCAGCGCCTCGAGATCCACCTGGGCCGGGCGCGCGAGATACGGCGCCAGCTCCGGCTTGTCCTGAAAGGAAACCCACATCGGCACGGCGGCGGCATCGTATTGCGACATCGGCTGAAGTCCGAGGATGAGCTCGATGGTGCGCAGCATGCTCGTCGTCGAATAGAGCGTCGAATCGACGGCCCGGCGCCGCGTCCACGGGCTGATGACCAGCGCGGGCATCCGGTGCGCGTCAACGTGGTCCGGGCCGTTCTGCGCGTCGTCCTCGAGGACAAAGATCACCGTGTCGGCCCAGAATTTCGAATGACTCACGCTTTCCACGATCCGGCCGAGCGCGAGGTCATTGTTGGCGACCATGGCGGTGGGCGTGGGCTTGTCGGCCTTGGCGCCGAAAGTGTGGTCGTCCGGCAGCTGCACGACCTGCAGGCGCGGCATGTCGCCCGCGCGCTCGTACTCCGCCAGCGCCGCCGCGAAGCGTGCCGCGCGCCGGACATCGGGGATGTTGATGTCCCAGGAAGGATAGAGCTCATCCACATGCCCGCGCAACACGGGCAGCGAGGCGAGCGCGGGTTTCGCCGGCGTGCCTTCGCCCGCGTTGGTAAACTCGCCGTAGGTTCGGTAACTCACGCCGGCCTCGGCGGCGCGGTTCCAAAGGTAGCCGTTGGCGGGATAGGCGATTGGGTAGCGCCCCTCGCTCGGATAATCGAATTTCTTGCCCGCGTTGTGACCGTAGTTGAGTGGCCAGGTTTTTTCGACGAAATCGGTGGCGTAGCCGGCCATCGTCCATTCGTGGCCGTCCGCGCTCACCTCGCCGTCGGCGTAAAAATTGTCGAGCAGGACGAACTCCCGCGCCAGCGCATGCGCGTTGGGCGTGACATTTTCGGGGAACAGACAGAGATGCGCATCGCCGTTGCCCTCGGGCAGGTCGCCCAAGACCTGGTCGTAGGTGCGGTTTTCGCGCACGATGTAGATCACGTGCCGGAGCGGGGACGCGCCTCCAATCTCCGCCGGGATCGGGTTGCCGGCGGGGCGGTGGCCGCGGGGCGACGCCGCGACATCGAGCGGGCAGCAGGCATAGGTGGTCCTCGTCCAATCGCCGAACCGGGCGGACCGGTCTTTCTCCCCGGGCAGCGCAATCAGCGCCACGGTGCCCTGCATGAGGCCGCCGATGTACTCCTGCAGGTTATCCGGACGCGAATCTCCCGGAAACGTGCCGCGTGGGTTGGCCAGCGAGGTGACGCCCTTGCCGTTGGCCACCACCAGCGTCCGGCCGTCGGGTGTCGCGCGCACACTGGTGGGAAACCAGCCGACGGGGATGAAGCCCAGCGAGAGGGCGTGGCCGCGCGACGAGACATCAAACACGGCGACGTCGTTGTTGTTCGCGTTCGCCACAAACAGCAGCTTGCCGTCGCCGGAGAGCGCCAGGCTGTTGGGCATCGCCCCCGGCGGGGCGTTGGGAAACAACGCGGCGTTGAGTGTCTCCATCAGGTGGCCGTCGGCCGCGTCGAGCACGCTGACCGAATTGCGGTTCGCCTCGGCCACGTACAGTCGCCCATCGGGACCGAGCACCATCTCGTTCGGATGGTCGCCGACCGGCCAGCGCGCGAGTTCGGCCCCTGTCTTCGCGTCGAGCACGAGCACGGCGGACTTGGCCCACAGGCTCACAAACAGCCGGCCGTGTTTTTCATCCGGCACACAGGCGTAGGGAAACGGAGCGTCCGGATCGCCGCCGAACTGCAGGCGCGCCTCTGCCGGCCGGGTGGCGGCGCGGCCCTCGGGCGCGGCCAGCGTGCGCGTCCAAAGCGGGGCTTGCTCTCCCGCGGTGGAAATTTTTTCGATCCGCTGGCCCCAGCTCTCCGCGACGTAGAGCGCGGCCCCATCCCCCGAGAGGACGAGGCCCGTCGGAATCCCCTCCTCCTGCGGCGAACGCAGGCGCAGCTCGCGGCGGCCGGAGAGATAGCCGGCTTGAAAATCAAACACGTGGATCACCTCCGACCCACCTCCGCTCACATACAACCGCCGTCCGTCCGGCGACCAGGCGAGTCCGTAGAAGGAATCCTCCAGCGTGACGGTCGAAACGACCCGGGCGGCCGGCAGATCCAGGATGTGCACCGCGTGCCGGCCGTAGCCACTGTGCAGCACGGCCGCATAAACCCCGCCGGGATGCAGCGCCACGTTGACAGGAAAATCTCCCACCGACACTTGCTGGCCGGCCGGATGCAGCGACCATTGGTTCGGGAGCAACACAGTTCCGTCACGCTGCAAACCGGGCAGGGTCGCCGGCAATGCGGCCGCCGCCCAGCCGGACAACAAGCCGCCCCATACCAACCCGCCCCACTTGCGGAAAAACCCCGTGCGCATGCGCAGACCATGCGCCCCGGCGCCGCAAAAACCAAGCCCGCAGCGCCGCCGCCCCGCGATCATTCCTCGCGCTTGATGTCGAGCAGCTCGATCAGAAAAATCAGCGTGGCATTGCGCGGGATGCTCGGCGGCAAGCCCCGCGTGCCATACGCCAGTTCCGGCGGGATGATCACCAGGCGTCGCTCGCCTTTTTTCATCTGCAACATGATCTGATCCCAACCCTCGATCACCAGGTTGCGGCCAACGCGAAAGGTGAAGGGATGCGCCCGGTCGATATTTTGGTCGAACAGCGTGCCGTTGATGAACCGGCCCGCATAGATGAGCGTGACCAGGTCGCCCGCATGGACGGGCTCGCCGGTGCCCTCGACTTGGATGACGTAACGGATCCCCGTGCCGGTCTTCTTCGCGTCGGGCCAGATCTTCTCGACAAAGGCCAGGTCCTCGTCGGGCAGCTTCTCGCGCTGCGCCCGCAGCGCAGGCACACCGATCCACACGAGCATGAGCAGGAAGATCCGGCAGGCGAGGGAGAGCATGGCAGCCGTTTTCCTTACCGCAGAACGGGAGAATGACACGAATTTTTTATCGCCGGATGGGCTGCGATGAGCGCGAGCGAGCGGTGCAGCAACGTCCGGCCGGGCTCCATCCGGTGCCAGGGCGACGCACCGGACGGGTGCGGCAGCGGGATGCAGTCGACCGCCTGGCCGCGATAGGCGATGGGGAACGAACGGCCAATCGTTTCCACCAGCGGCCGCTCCCCCAGGAACTGGGTGATGGCGAGCTTGCCCACCGGCAGCACGAGCGCCGGCTGCAGCAGGGCGAACTCGCGCTCCAGCCACGCGGAGCAATTCGCGATTTCCTCCGGCGCCGGTACGCGGTCGCCGCCCTCAGGCCGCTTGCCGGGAAAGCAGCGGCAGACGGCGGCGAAATAAATGCGATCCCGCACCTCGTCCTCCGTCCAGCCGGGAGCGACGGCAAACCACTTGAAAAGTGTCTTGCCGGCGGTCCAGGCGAAAGGCCGGCCGAGCCTGGGCTCCTTGTCCCCCGGCGCCTGGCCCACCAGCACGACGCGGCTGGCCACCGCGCGGCCCGTAACGACGGGTCGCTGCATGCGCGGGCAGCGCTCGCACGCGCGCAGCGCGGCCAGATGTTTTTCGACGGCGAAAGCGGTGACACTCATGCGGCCCGATGCTGGCGGTCACCCGCACCGGCGCGCAAGCCCGAGAGAATTTTAGTAACGGTGACGCGTCCGACCGCCCCCGCCGCCAAAGCGGTTCCAGCCGCCCTGCCGGCTCGGCCTGGAGTGGGATCCGCCCGGAGCCGCCACGGGAACCGCGCGCGCGACAAACGGCCGGTAGGCAAAACCCTCGAGTTTGAGCTCGGGGATTTTCTGGCCGATGAAGCGCTGAATGTCGCGGATGTCGCCGGCGTTCTCCGGCGTGACGAGCGTGAACGCATCGCCCACGGCCTGCGCCCGGCCCGTGCGGCCGATGCGGTGCACATAGTCCTCGGGTTTTTCCGGGACGTCGTAATTGATGACGTGGGAGACGCCCGCCACGTCGATGCCGCGCGCGGCGATGTCGGTCGCGACCATCACCTCGTATTTGCCGGACTTGAAGCCGGCGAGGGCCTCCATGCGCTGGTTCTGCGAGCGGTTGGCGTGCAGGACGGCGACGGAGTGATTGGCGGCCTTGAGCCGGCGCGCGATCTTGTCGGCGCCATGCTTGGTGCGGGAGAACACCAGCACGCTGTCAAATTCGGTCTTGGCGAGCATCGCCTCGAGCAGCTCGAACTTCTGTTCGGCGGCCACGGGATAAAGCGCGTGGTTGACGGACGCGGTGACGGAGCGGGCGACGCCGACTTCGACGCGCGTGGGATTGCGCAGGGCGAAGGACGCGACCGCCGCGATCTCGGGCGGGACCGTGGCGGAGAAGAACAGCGTTTGCCGCTCGCGCGGGCAGCGGGCGATGATGTCCTTCACGACGGGCAGGAAGCCCATGTCGAGCATCCGGTCGACCTCGTCGAGGATGAGGATGTTGATGTCCTGGAGGCTGATGGTGCGCTCCTTGAGGTAGTCCATCAGGCGGCCCGGCGTGGCGACGATGATGTCCACGCCGCGCTTGAGTTCGCTGCGCTGGTTGCCGTAACCGACGCCGCCAAAGATGGCAACGGTGCGGAGGTCGGTGAAGCGGGCGAAGTCGCGGAAGGCGGTCTCGACCTGGGCGGCAAGTTCGCGGGTGGGCTCGAGCACGAGTACGCGGGTGCGGCCGTGGGTGCCGAGGCGCGTGAGCACGGGCAGCGCGAACGCGGCGGTTTTGCCGGTGCCGGTCTGGGCGGAGGCAATGAGGTCGCCGCCGCCGAGCACGACGGGAATGGCGCGCAGCTGGATGGGCGTGGGATCGGTGTAACCGGCGGCTTGCACGCCGCGGAGCACGGATTCGGAAAGTTTAAGGGCTTTAAAAGGCATAGGACAGGGGCCGCGGCAAAGCGGCGGGTGAAAACGGGAAAAGAAAAAGGACGGAGCCCCAAAGGAGCTCCGTCCCTCGAAAATCAGTTCGTGAAAACGAATCGATTAGTAACGGCGCTCGCCGCGATCGCGGCCGCCGCCACCGCCGCCGCCGCCGAAGCCGCCACGGCGTTCGCCGCCGCCGC
>OCZT010000275.1_pt1 | contig 49447 bp, 47 predicted proteins | sample 1539031 | NCBI WGS metagenome assembly OCZT01 (sample SAMEA3539308, study PRJEB22396) | soil metagenome | biome: tundra; feature: field; material: soil | place: USA | collected 2010-05 | depth 0.15 m
TGTAGATTTTGTTTTTCATAATACGTAATTTACGTAACGCAATTTACGTAATTCATTTGAATTTAACAAAGCATAAGAGTGAACAGAGAAGAGTGCCACAACTACCTACTTCTTACTTCTTACTTTCTACTACCTACTTCTTACTCAAATGCCTGTCCCGTCCTGATTTTTATTTACAGAATTTGTCCCTCAGTCTCTTAGTCTCTTCGTCTCTTAGTCCCTCTGACTCATCCTGATTTTTATTTACAGAATTTGTCCCTTCGTCTCTTCGTCCCTTCGTCCCTCAGTCTCTTCGTCCCTAAGTTCCTACTGCCCTCTGCCTTATGATAATTATAACTTATCCCCTCAACTTAACGAGAAAATACTTCCCCACATTCTTTACATTCTGCCATGCCAACTCCTTCACCCATGGTACCGGTTTATCTGTCCACCTTTGCGGATGAAAAGTCATCATTATTTTATCCGGAAGCTCTCCTTTTTCTGCCGCTCTGATAATCTCTGAAGTTGAATTGAATTTATATTTATTCTGAAATTCAATTGATTGAGATGTCATATTCATTAAACTTCCGGACAAGGGTTTAACTTTCCAGTCACTGTAAACTTCCTTACCTGGTCCCTCATCCCTAATCCCTAATCCCTTATCTCTCATACTTACCAAGCCTCCATCCCATCTTCGACCTGTATCTGTCAAATATAAAACATCATCAAAATCGACATCAAAATAGGGATCTGCTATAATACCCAGTTTTTTATAATCGTACTTCTCCCAAATTGCTCTGTTATCATATTTTGATAATGGACTGCCATGCATGCATATAGTTATTATAGGAACAATTTTACGGAATATTTCTAAATTTCGACAAAACTCCTCGTAGGCAGAATCAATCAATAAATCATAATCTATTGCTTTTGTCCTTTTACTTTTATCTTTTATCTTTTTACAAACAGTATCCATAGTTTCGTAGTGGTAACCAATTTCGTGACCTAATCCGGTAATTTCTTCTATAACTTTCACGTCAAAACTTTGAGGCACAATCCTGAAATAGTAAGTGCCAATAATACCCATATTGTGTTCCATTTTAGCAAATTGTAAAGAATTCTCCTTCCTGGCATCAACATCATGGCGAAGTACAATTCTTTTTTGATTTTCAATTGTTGATTGAAAATCTTTAAAATGCAGAAACAGAAAACCCTGCTGCTGCAGGGCGATAAGTAATTTTTTATAGATTTGAATAGTAAAATCTCTCATACATTACTTATTTTCAATACTGTTCCTGCCCAGGAATAACCAACACCAAAACCTGCAAGCAGTACATTACCTCTTAACTTATTTTCTTTCTGTGCTTCTTTTAAGGCAATAGGAATAGTAGAAGATACTGTATTCCCTACCTTTTCTAAATAGCAATAAAATTTATCTTCTTCTATTTTAATTTTCTTGCGAAGGAAATTCATCATATACTTATTAGCCTGATGAAAGACAAATAAGTCGATTTGTTCTTGATTCAAATTATTTCTTTTAAGCGTATCTTGTACTAAAATAGGAACTGCTTCTATGGAAAAACTAAATATTTCAGAACCATTCATAAACAAGTGATCTGAACTTATTGGATTTTCTTCTTCATCAAAAATTAAATCCTTTAATCTTTCCGGATACCGTAATCCTTTGGTTTTTATTATTAAGTTGTTAGCTCCTTTCCCGTCGGTGCCTAAACTAAAGTTTTGTATTTCTGCAAAACCGTCTGTTGAGATTAAAGTTGCGGCTGCAGCATCACCAAAAATTGTCCGGTTCCCTTTATCCTTTGAATGAATGTGCTTAGTATACGTTTCAGAAGTAATAAGTAAAATGTTTTTTGCAATCCCTCCGGCAATAAGTCCTTTGGCTATTGCCAAACCATAAACAAAACCCGAACAACCCAGATTGTAATCTAACGCGCCAGCTGATATTGGTAATCCCAAACGGTCCTGCAAAATACAAGCAGTTGTTGGTAAAAAATAATCTGGACTCTGTGTACAAAGCAAAATAAAATCGATCCATGACGGTTGAATAGCATATTCATTAAATAATAACCCGGCAGCCTGTATTGCCATATCACCTGCCGTTTCATCTGGTGCTGAAATGTGTCGTTCACTTACCCCTATTTTCCCAGCTATCTTATCAACTGACCACTCAGGAAATTCTTTTACAAGATCTTTATTACTTAAGATCCGTGAGGGCAGATAATAAGAAATTGCTTTTATGAATGCTTTCATTTCTATAATAATGTATACCCACCATCAATTAGTAAATTGGAACCGGTAACCCATCTGCTAGCATCTGAAAGAAGATAAATAACAGCATAAGCAATTTCTTCGGGTTGTCCATAACGTTTCAAGGGATATTTATTAACATCTTCCGTAAGTTGCTCTTCCGTAATAACACCGGATTTGAAAATATTTGTCTTAATCATACCCGGACAAACGGTGTTAACACGTATAGATTTTAATGCCAATTCAAGAGCTATTGCTTTAACTACACCATTGATCGCTCCCTTTGAGGCAGAATAAATTCCTCCGCCAATAGAAGAACAATAAACACCAGAGACAGACGAAATGAAAACAATTGATCCTCCTTTTCTGATTTTATTTTTCTTCATGAAAGCCTGAGTAAGAAGTGTTGGAGCCATGAAATTAACTTTCATGATAGAAGTGAGATCCTCCTCTTTAAGAAATTGAAATGGAACTGTTTTTGTATAACCCGCACAATGTACTACACCGTCTAAACTTTTAACGATGGCTAGGAAATTTAAAATCTTATCTAAATCATTTATATCCGCAATAAATTGCATATGCCCTTCGCTCTCTAAAGCGATATAGGTCTCATTTAATCGTTCTTCATTTCTCCCGGTAATAATCACTTTTGCTCCCAGTTTCGAACATTCGATGGCAATAGCTCGACCGATACCGGAAGAAGCTCCGGTAATGAATATTGTTTTACCAATTAATGTGAAGGGATTGTGTTCCATTTTGATTTAAACTAATCTTGAATAACATTTGCAGATTCTATTAAGAATTATCTCGGCAGCTCACTCAATTAATTAATTTTTATGTAAAGATATTCTTAGACTCTCGATTTTACAATTTCAAACAAATCCTCGATTGTTTGAGATTTCCGTATATCATCACCTTTGATTTTGATTTTATACTTCTCATCAACCATGCCAATAATATAAAGGGCTGTAAGCGATGACCATCCTTCAATTTCTCTGAATTTAGTATCCGCCCGAAATAATGCTTGGTCTACATCTTCAAACTGTGCCGCAAAATTCCTGACAAATCCTTGTAGTTCCATAATATCTTGTTTTAAAAATGTTATTTCATTAAATGTTCAAAGTTAAGGATTTTCTTTGCCGGATTTCCTTGAACCATAGTGTACGGAGCTACATTTTTCATAACAATAGAACCGGACGTCACTACAGAACAATTACCAATAGTCACCCCAGGCATTATCACTGCCCTGATTCCAATTATGGCACCTGTCTTAATTACGACGGGATTGACATTTGCCTCAAATAAATTACAAAACCGTTTCGGCGGATTAAAATGGGCAATAATCATACTTTCCGCATTTAAAACAGCATTATCTTCTACGTAAATAAAATTTGGATAAAAATTATCGATAAAAACGTTTTTCCCTATATATACATTTTCTCCAATATGTACTCCTCTCCATCGTTGAAACAAGACTCTGAATTTATTTATGGGGGACTTTTTTGCTAAAGCTTGAAGTATCGTCAAATTTAATTTATAAAATAGATAGGAAATAACATTTTTATTCCGCTGGTTGGCTTCTCTTTTAATGTTGATAAAGAAAGATTTGCCCATTTCATCATAATAAGGAATTATCTTTTTTTCTGGAAACTCGAAATGACTCATTTTGAAAAATTTGATTTAATTTTTGTGGAACTATTTAAAAAGTCAAAAAACTATAAAAATAATTTAAGATTTCTCAACCTGTTATATAAATCACAGACGATACAGTTTATCAATTGAATTTATTTTTTTTATAACAATTTCGAAATCAACTCCAATAATTTCAAAATACCACCTTAAGGTTTCGTACCTGGGAATATTATCTGTTTCACATAAGCTTAACGCTTTTCTTCTGTCTAACATGCCCTCCCTGATTTGATTGCTCCTAAAGGTATCAAACTCCGAAAATCCTGCAACAGTATAATAGATGTAATTATAAAAAGCTGAAGTCCCATCTCCGATTCTCCAGGTAGAGTTTGTGTCAATTGCATGTTCCCAATCATATTCAGATGTAATTGTATTATTAATTAAATCTTCATCCCAGATATAAAAATCATAAAAATTAATGTAATCAGTTTTTTTAAGAAAAGACCGGGAGTATTGGGCTTTAAGATTATCGAAAAGAGATGAGTTTAAATAGTAGGAATTATTAAACCCTGACTTCCCTAGAAACCAGATCATTTTCATTTTATTCCAATTAGACAAAGAGTATATCCTTTCTTTACTAAATTCTGGTGAAATTCCAGCAAAACCGACTTTAAAGTCTGTTTTCTCTAAAAAGTTTTCCCCCCATATATTTAATGAAATCCCAGTTTGTTTTTGCAATTGTACAAGATAGTAATGAAATGCTTTGTCCCCTGACATAAATAATGGAATCATCCCTAATTGAGGTTTCCGTAACCAGGCTTCAATGTTCAATTTAATATAATATCTCTTTTTTCTTATATCAGCAGAAACAATAATATTTTCAACTCCAAGCTTACCACAAACTCTTGCAATATTTCTTCTGGCTAAATCTGTTACCATCCCCCAATCATAAGTATATGAAATTGGGTTCAATTTTAATTCATTTTTAATTATATGCAGAGAAAAGCTACTATCCCTCCCACCACTAAATGGAACAATACAATCAGGCTTCTTATTATTCCGACGAAAAGGTTCTACTAACTCCCTTAACTGATCCATTTTATTTGTTTGGTTTTTTTGTTTATAATTGAGACAGTAATTACAAACACCTTCTGAGTCGTATTCAATAAACGGAAATGTTTCAGGAAGCAGACATTTTGTACAATGCCTAAGATTTTTAATGGCTTCAATATTATATTCAAGCAAGGAATACAAATGACTTTCTTTCGAACGATTTATATAGATAGCCGGGTCAATTATTACTTCATTTTTTGAAGTTTTGTTTTCAAGAAGGTGTTTCTGAAGTTGATATGTTGGAGTTGAAACAATTTTAGGAATCAAAGGTGTATTCCTGCTTTTACAAAAAGGTTTTATCCCAAAACTATTTAAACCAATAATAAGTCCTTTATTAGCCAATAATTGCTGAATATCAATTTCTTTACTAAAATCATTAAAACAATGTTCCTCTTTTAATTTTTCTATAAAATGTTCTTCGGATGCGAATACAATGAAATTTTCGTTATCAGAAATGTAATACAGCGATCCATTGTTTGTTGCAAGCACAAACTGATCTAAGTCCTTGAACATTGCAGCAATTGAGTATGTACCTTCAAGTTGACTAAAAGTATTGTTACATGCCAGCGCAAGGTCATTTTGGTTTTGTAATTCTTTTCTAATAAGCGAAGGGATGATTTCCGTATCTATCAAATAGTTACGCTGACAGTCTGGGTGTTGTTGCCACAGTTTTTCAGCATTTACTATTATGCCATTGTGTATAACAAGTATACCGTCTTTGATTACCGGCTGATTATTTACTTCCTGAAGCTGAGAACCAGTTGTTACTAAACGAGCATGTCCAAAAGTGGTAAAGCCTTTACCTTGACCATAAGCACACAAACTATTCTTTAATTGTAAATCGAAATCCTTGCTTTTTAGCAATTGACGAATTGGAATATCCCCTTTTAGCACATGTATAGTATGATCATTCTCATTTCGAAATGCAATACCAGAGGAATCTTTACCACGTGTCTCTGATAAGATAGCCAGTTTGAACAAGCTTTTTCGAACGGAAGAAACAGAAATTTGGTTACCAGGTTTGATTATTATGCCGAAAATACCACACATTAGTTCGAATTAATAAAGTTGATTTTTAGAACTATGAACTTAACCTTTTCTGAAATAATAGTTGAGAAACGATTTTAAAAAAATATTTAATATCTGTTCTTATCGGTGATTGTAAATATTGTTCCAGATATTTCTGTTCAAGATTAATAACATCCATAAAAGACCCTATTTCTGTTTCCGGTAAGGGAGAAAAGAATCCTGGTTTTACCTGATAATACAACTGTTGATATTCTTCAGGATAAAGACTGAAGTAATGTTCGCTCATTGCTCTAATACCAACAATCTTAATATCTCCTCTTAGGAAGTTGATAATCTGAAATATTTCATCGATATAATATTTCCTTATGAATTGTCCATAACCTGTAATTCTAAAATCATTTGAAAACTTTCCAATAGCAGATAACTTCCCTGTTTCAAAAACTTTTTTTTGAATGTACTCACTATATGGAAACATAGATCTGATCTTAAATATCATTACAATTTTACCACCAAGACTAACCCTTCTCAAAGTGATTATCGGATAATAGGAAGGATTCTTTTTCGAAGAAGGGGTGTGTGCTTTTCTGGCAAGAACAATGTTTGAACCATTATACTCTCTCTCTCCAAGAACTTCAAAACCAGTATAATGAAGTCTACCCCAACATTCGGATTTTGAAATTGTCATATATTTATTATTAGTACAAAAAAAGTACAACTTTTCTAAAATCCAGATTTTCGGAATTGCCCTTGTGATAAAAAAATACCATGGATAAATAGTATATTTTAACAATGGATTGTTTTTGAGAAGCTTATATAATGAAGCCTGATCATAGGATTTATAACTTATTATAATTAACCCTTGATTAGAAATCGCATTATAATAATTTAGTAATGTTTTATTAAGATATTGGATGTCATTAATTCTGGTTGTAACTATTAAAACACCTAAATCATTATAAACCTCTGAAAAAGTTGTGTCAACTGGTGTAACTTTTAATGGCCCATGTAATTCTATTTTCTCAATATTACAAAGTTTGATTAATTGAATTATCTCACTTTTGTATAAATCATTAAAGCCAAATAATTGATTAACTACTTGTTCAATGTTAATTTCTTCATTAAAGATTTGTACCGGCAAACAAATTTGATCACTGACTAAATTTTTTTGGTAGAAACCCTGCGAAAATTTTTTTTTAACAAACATCAAAATAATAATAGTGGCGAAGATGTCAGCAATTAGAAATAATATATATATGAAAAATAATGAATATTTTATCTTATGCGATGATGGTAATATTGAGTAAAAGGTTATAAAAAGTATTCCAATAATTATGCTAGACTTAATTTCATGTACAAATATTTTAGACACTGTAGCGTTAAAATTCTTAATATTAAATTTTGCAGTTAACATAAATGAAAAGATCCAAAGGATTATAAAGAATATTAGTGGAAAATATATCTGCATTTTTATAGTAAAATAAACTGAATATTTTATTTAAAATTCCTCTGATATTCTGGATTATCTGATAACATTTCTACACTCTTTGGAAACATTTCGATTAACCAAGTTAATAATGATGATACATCTACACAATTATTCAGCATTTTTTGTCTTTTGCCCATTTGCAAGACTTTAACGTCATTAGTTTCTAATATAGATTTGGCCTGAGAAAATAGTTCAGATTCATTAAAAGTATAGAAAACTAAATCATATTTTGCTAATTCCTTTGGTTGTTCATATAATTGGAACCAACTATTAAATTCAATAGTCGGGACACCAAGTACTGCTGCCTCAGCACACACTGTAGAACTATCACTGATTACCATTTTTGAAAAGGCTAATATATGCGAAATTTCATTTTTATTAAATTTCAATAAATATTTCTGCAAGTGTCGTGGTACCTCCCTTTCAGAATTTAATAGTACCTTCCCAAATTGTTCCAAAAACTGAATAATTTTCGATAATAGTTCATCTTTAATCCCATGCATTCCTGAATCATGATGTGATATTACTGCCACTGTTCGAATAAAAAAATAAGTGTCTGGCTGTAAATTATATTTATTAATAATTTCAACTGAAGGAGTGAAGTGATTAGGATGCAGATGACCAAGGGCTTTATAACCGTAAAAGCTTATTTTCTTTGATTCATATTTTCCAAGATTGCAGATTTTGGGGGCAAAAATATAATCCGCGTATTTAAACAATAACCATTGGTTTGGTGCTCCTTTTAGATCATCATCTGTAACAAGAATGGAAGGCACCTTTTTTATTTTTCCAATAATAACCAATAGATCGCTGGTTACAAAAAGATCATACTTTTTTTTATTTATTTTCAAGAGCAGTTTAAAGAGGGTTCTTGTGATGTTGATGAGTATGCTTATTTTCGGTGGAATACCCTTAATTTTACGACCTTCAGGAAATAAATTGTAATATTCCCATCCTTCGGCAATTACTAGATCTTCAAGAACATCCTTACCATTTATAAAGATGTCAACATGGTGTCCTTTAAAAAGAAGGCTATTGATGGTATTTTTAAAGAAATTAAATTTTGCAGGATGACCAAAATAAAAAAGAATATCCATAATTATAAAAATTCGAGTTATTGAAATAAACCCAACGCCATAAACTTAGATTGACTACTTTTCAAATTTCTGCCGGATTTTAATCTATTTTTCTTCACAATTATGCATATAATTTAAGTTTTTCTAAATAACTAAATTACCAATCCTAAAATTTGTGGTCACTTTAAAAGTATATTTTAATTCTGCTTAATTTTAATCGAAATAATATTATTAAAAACATATGAAATGAAGAAAAACCAGAACGGCATTGTGATATAGAATATTCTACGATATGCGCTTACCAGAGAACTACCCAAAAGGTAAATTAATACAAAGAGAAAAAGCAAAATCAATCCTTCCGGAAATTTTTTATAATGCACAATGCTAACTGGTAATATTAAAATAATCAGCACAATAACAAACATGTTAGGAATAATAGTAAAGAATGATTTTATAGTTTGTCCGGCATTTGAAAATGGATAAGAAAATAATAAACGTCCAACATTTGCGACCCAGTTAAAAAAGTATTTTTTAGGATGATTTTTAATATTTTTAATTGCTGCAGTTTTATAAGCCTCATCTATTTCCAAAGGCTTTAATTTTGAAATACTATCTATAAAAATTGCATGATTCGAATTTAATTGTAATTCGCCGATATCGGAAAAATCTCCAAGTTCATTTGCGTACGGTGTACTCATTGTATATAAAGACATACTTCCGGAATTAGTCCAATAAAGAAGTTTATTAGTCAAACTATAAGTATATAAGAGCCAGGGTAAACAGAAAATAAATGACATTAAAAAAATCAAAGTTGACTTTTTTGCAGACGAATGAAATCCAGGTAATATAAACATGAATATTGAGACGAAAAGCATAATAAGAATTACGTATCCAAAAATAATTTTTGTCATAACAAGAAATGCTATTGAAAAGGCCGTGAACGTTATGAGTTTCCAGGAAATGGTTTTTTGTTTGTAATTTTTTATGAATAAAAAACATACCAGACTTATTAAAAACCAGGTCAGGCTTTCTGTTAAAATAAATGGGAGCATTTGAAACATTGGAAAATATAATCCAAGTAATATCGTAAATAATAAGGAGCTTTTTTTTGAGGAATAAATACTAATGGTTTTATAACTAATAATTAGTGAAAAATAAAGTAGAAATCCATTTAATAATCGTAATGCTATAAGTGGAAATTTGAAAAATATAAAAGGTGCTAATAATGCAGGATATCCAGGCCCATTCCAAAGATTAATATCTGGATATGGGGGTGAATAGAATCCGTTTAATAAATTGTTTGCAAACCATATGTATCTTTCTTCGTCTCCAACTAATGCATTTTTAGAAAATACGATGCATATAGTTAAATATAGCAATAAAAATGGGGCTAATTTGTAATAAATATTTAATCCTGAATACCATTTTGTTAGTCCTTTCATTTAATTATTTTATTATAAGTCCATATTTTATTATTGAATAGAAAGCACGAAAACTGTCTTTCCAACCAATTTTTTTCCCTTCTTCATAGATTCTTCCATAATAGGAAATTCCTACTTCATAAACTCTGATCCCTTTAATTCTTGAGATTTTTGCTGTGACTTCTGGTTCAAAGCCAAATCTTTTTTCTTTTAAAGAAATTGACTGTATTATTTGAGTGTTGAATAATTTTTAACAAGTCGTTGTATTCTTGCGGGTCATACTCCATGTCAGCGTCCTGGATAATCAGGTATTCTCCGGTAGCTTTACAAATATCAGTATGCAATGCTGCACCTTTACCCTTATTGATCTCATGTTTAAAATACTGAATATTTAAGGAAGGATTTGTCGAAATGAAGTTATCAATTGCCTTTTCAGTATCATCTGAAGAGCAAACGTTTACAATAATTATTTCTTTCTTAATATTGTTAATTAAATTCACTGTTTTCACTTTGTCAATCATTAAATGAATAGTTCTGCCTTCATTATAGGCTGGTATTATTATAGACAATTTCGTTATCATTTTTTACCTACTTTTATATATGAATCAGCTTTCTCATTAAATCTTGACTAATGAAAAAAACTTTGTCAACAGGGGATAGATCATCAGACCTGGCAAACAGATTTTACCAAGCAGTGTAATTTTTAATTTTCAATCTTTAACACCTTATTATATACATCAATTATTTTCCTGGCTATAGTCTCCGAATCTAACCCTAACTTAATAATCTGTTCCCGTCCATTCGTGCGTCCTTTGGTTCGGGCAAATCCAATTGCCTTTTTAACTTTTTCAGCTAATTCTATCGCATCAAAAGTTGCCAGATAACATCCATCTGTATCGCCGAAAACCCATTTAATATCTCCTACTTCAGTTGCTACAATAGGACAATTACAAGCCATAGCTTCTTTAATGAACTGAGGAGATCCCTCATTAAATGAAGTCAACAATGCAACATCGCATGCATTTAACAATAAATTTACTTCATCCCGGGTATAACTTTTTAACTCTATTAATTGCACTGTAAAATTTAATAAGTTAATAGCTTTCTCAGCTAAATTAAAGTTTTTCACTTTATTATCTGAAGCTCCTGCAAATAGAACTATTTTTGAGTTTATGTCTAAATTCATCTTTTGCCTTGCATCATCTTTTAATATTGGGTAAAAGATGTCGAGATCAATCCCACATGGTATTACAGAAAAATTTTCTTTTATTCTTAATTTTTCAAAAAAGCCGGGTGAAACCAAGATAATATGATTAGAAATTATTGATGCAATCTTAGAAAATTTTCTGACAGACTTGTCATTTATATCACTCCCGTGAAAAGTTGTAATTACCGGGATCTTTCGTTGAAAATTAGCCAATATTCCGGATAAGCCATAATGAGCGTGGATAATGTCAGGCTTTGTTTGTTTTATAAATTTCATTAACCCAGGAATGTTTTTCAGATATCCGAAAATTCCTTTACCCCTGATAAGAAAAAAATGAAATCTGACATTGAAAGACTTATCTAAGCATTCAGTTTGTTCCTTTACGAAAGGGCTTATACTATCGGAATTACCGCTGCACACAATAACAACTTTCATTCAGCTATTCTTTCAAGGTAAGGCCTCATTCTGTTATTTACGATATTTGCCCACGTATAAGACTCACCTGATTTTCTTATCTCACCCGAGTTAAATGAATTTCTGTGATTATATATAGCCATTAGTCCATTACAAAAATCCTCAGCAGTATCATTAATTAAAATCCCATTGGCATTGTTTACTATCAATCTGTTTTCATATGTATTTGTTGCAATTACAGGCATCCCCGCCAATATATATTCAAAAAGTTTGGTCACTGGTTGGCAATCGTACCACGGTGTCTGTGGTACGAAAACTATTCCAATATTTGAGTGTTCAAAATATGTGGTTAATTCTTCGTAGTTTTTCCTGCCAGTGTATGCCACTGAACCCGATAAACCTAAATCAGAAATCATATTCAAAATTTTGGTTGTTTCATTGTTTGACCCGAAACCAACAATGGAATAATTTACCTTAATATTTTTACCTTCATTGGTCTTTAAAAACCAATGAAGTCCTTTGATTGTTTCTGTAATACTTCTATTATCGAGTGAACCAACGTATAAAAGGTTTAGTGAATTGAAGTTATGATTTCCTGTAAAAAATATTTCTGAACCCAATGGAACAACATTGCTTTTTTTTCTTGGAATACTCAGTTTTTTACGCAGACTTTCAGATAGGATAATTACTCCGTCAAAGAATAATGATTGAAACTTCACAACAAAATTATCAATCCTTCTAAATAATCTACTTTTCTTTAGAGAACCTGTGCGAATGTCAAGCACTGTTTTTTTTGATTTACAAAATAGTGCCAGTAAGAAACAGTTGTTAAAATAAGTTACAAAAAGAACATGAGGCTTTAAAGAATAACTCAGCCTGATACATTCTTTTAAAAATCGCAAAATCCTTATTAATTTACTACCAGTAAATGAAACATAGCTTACATTTACACCTTCTAAGACCACCCGGTTTAACCCACGATCAAAACAAATGTAATTTATAGAAAATTTTTCTACCAGGTACTTGCAATAGAAATAGTGACCGGACGAATAACCAAACTGAGCGCCATTAATAATAAACAGTTTTTGCTTGTTATTCATTTTTGTCGTTCTGCCTAAATGAAAGAACAAGTTCATTAATACGGGAAGGCTTTTCGGCTTCGCTTAACAATATAAATCCATTTTCGTATTTTTTATAAATGGCACCTTCAACAGAAGTCCCGGCGTTTTCATTGGAACCCTCTATTAATAACCCGTTTAATTCAAGACCATTATAAATATTATTTAGAATCAAGTATAATTGGTCCTTACCGAAATAGCCGGGGTGCAGAATATTCATAGCCCTTATTGCACTATATTTCCCTGCAATTTTCTCAAAAAGATTATATCTCTGGATTTTAAACCTGGTGTCTTTTGCTAATAGGATTTTAAAATCAGGATGTAGAAGCTCTATTTTTTCCTGATATTTAAACTGATTATTCAGTAATGCAGCCTTAGCTCTCTTTAAAAAAAAATTCTTAAGTAAATTATTGATGAAATAAAAGTCTCCTTCAGTACGGGCAAGGTTCCAAACGAAGGGTGGCCGAGTAATTTCTAATATTTTTTTATTCTCATCCAGGATAATATAAGATTTGCTGTTTTTCTCCTTTTTATTCAAATAATAATTTATTTGAATATCCGAACCTATATAGTTGAAATTTTGTAATTGTTCAAGAGATTGTTCCAAAAAAAAACAAGATGCTCGTCCATCGGATATGGCAATATCAAAAATAGATATTCTTTCCGGCTTTTGCTCTAAAATTTTTATTATCGATAATCTATCGAAATAGTTAAAACGATTCTTATAAGTTCGCTTTATGACATTACGATCGGAATTGAATCGATTTAAGATCAATTCTGCGTATTTAGTCCTTTTTTCAACATTATCAATTTGATTTATCTTTTGATATAAATAAATGGAAATATTTTTCACCTTCCCAAAAACATCTTTTAATCCATCCCGATTAAGCTGGTCGAACTTGTAAATTCCTGTTCTTATCATTCAATTTTAATTTTGCGCGATTTTCATATAACCTATGTTCATATTGGAAATTTGAATAAATAATAATGAAAAAAAACATAATAGAAAGAGACTGAGTTCTTAAAATCAAACCACTATAAAACAAATAATCCCAAAATATAAAGAGTGCAATAGGAACACGAATACGAGGCTCTTTAAGAAATGTGATTACTGAAATTATAAGTATTATTGTTAATATTACACCAACAAATCCGGTAGCTATATACGTTTGAAATATACCTGTGACAGCTCCCTTGCTGTTTACACCAAATTTTTCATTATCAAACTGTTCGTAATCGGTTGTATATACTTCCTTCAAGCCAAAACCAAAATAATCATTAAATGAAAGAGATTGACTCTTAAAGAGTTTTCCCCAAAGTAAAAATGTAGCTCCACCTCTGCCCTGACCTAATTGGATCTCGGATGATTCTGAAGTTTTACCAAAATTATATTTTTGGTTATAATCTAGTACATATTGGAGATCAAATGAACCTCCAATTTTGCCTTCCTTGTTTAATGTTGGACTTAGCCTGATTCCTACATAAAAAATAAGCGGAATCAGAGGAAGAAAATATAGCAACTTTAAAAAACTTAGCTTCCTTGATACATAAAACATAAACAGAAAAATAAAGACCGGCATGATAAACCAAATAGCTCTTTTTAAACTGGCGAATCCAATAAATAAGAGTAGAAAAACATAAATCCAGTCTTTCCTGTTAAATTTACCCCGCTTATGTAACCAAAACAAAATAAAACCCAAAACCGGCAATATAGTAGCCGGCCCCCCGCCAATATATGCTAAAGAACCAACAGTGGATTCCTGCAAACCAATAGTTATAATTTTCAAAACAGATAATATAATCTGAATTGTGAGTAAGGAAAAAAACAGCTCTTTTAAATTATTAATAGTGTTCGGTTTTGTGGTTTGAATACGATTAAATATAAAAAAAAGACAAATTGGGGTGATGTATTTGCCATATTGACTAAAAACCAAAGTGAAATAGTCTCCATTAACAAAAGCGGAAAGAAGAAAAGATATAGAAAAAATTATAAAAACAATTAATAAAATGGTTTCTCTCTTTTTCAGTCCATATAACCCGTTGTCCTTTAGTAAAATATACATTGAGAGAAGAACTAAAACTATTTTATAAGGATTTTCAATTCCTTTACCAAGAAATGATGCAAGACCAGAGTAAAAACAAAGAATAATTAGAACTTTTATAGAACTATGATAATTTTTATAAATTATGTAAAAAAAGGTCAATAAAACAGAATACCAGTAAATGGATTCACTTTCCATTTTGGCTTAAGATTGAATTGGTTTTCATAAAGCTCGATATTGTAAAAAATCGTGTTAAATACAAGAAGTTGCATTGAGTTATAAAAAATCTCGGGTCAAAAAAACTCGAAGATTTATTTGAACGAATTGAAAATGTTTAGTTTTACTGCCTTCCCTTTTTAAAGATTTCTGATAACTTTTCAGCAACAACAACTACAGAATATTCTTTTTCAACTAAAACTCTGCCTGTTTCTCCCATTTTTCTCTGAAGGGATTGATCTCTCCATAGTGCTGCCAATGCATCCTGCCATTCTTCAGGCTTTCTAATACCATAGCCGACTTCAGATTTGGCTAAAACTTCCGAATTCATTCCAACGTCCGAAACAACTACAGGTATTGCCATAGACATATATTGAAGCATTTTAAAACTGCATTTCCCCCGTGACCATTCATTGTCTTTTAGTGGCATAATTCCAACAGAGATGTCTTGTAGTTCTGTGTTTTCAGTATCTGGAGACCATGGAACATAAATAATTCTTTCAGGTGTAATGAAATTAAAAACTGGTTTTTGATCACAAATAACTTTGATAAAAGCATTTTTGTGATTTTTAATAAAAATGTTTAACTGTACTTCAATTTCATAAACATATTTCAAGCCATCCGCAGATCCTGTCCATCCAATAATAAATTTTTCATCTTTATTAATGGCAGGATTTGGAAAAAACCGGTTTGTGTCAATTGCAGTAGAAACAATAAAAATGTTTTTATTGTATTTACTAAACCAGTCTGCAATAAATGAATTGCCGGCTATTATTCCCTCAGATCTTTCAGCAATTTTGTAGATTTTCGGATTATTTAACCATATTGCATCGTCAACGTCAAAATATATCGGTTTTTTCAACGCCCGTTCCAGAATGTTATAACCTCCTGCCATTTCACGGTTTAACCACACAACATCAGTAAACCATGAAGCAAAAGCTCCTGGAGCAGTTCCCATTATTTTAGCCATTTGCCATAAAACCGCAACCGGACCGAAATAGCGCATTCTAATGGTTCCTTTTGCATAGGGTAATTTTGAATCATACGGAACCATTGATGGATATTCATTTACCAAAACATTATTTGCTTTGAGTTTTGGAATATACTGTCTTACTCTGAATCGCGAAGAAGGAGCATTATACCCGGGTGTGATTGCTGTTATTTTTACCAATGTTGCGTGGTTTATGCTTTACAGGCGGAATCGATGTTTCACTTTTACCAGGACTTGAATAAACCAAAGTCTGGCAAATGTTACCAGATTTTCACCTTTTGCTTTTTCGCGGAAATCCCTTGCCTTTTCTAAATTATTGTTTTCAGAATATATTTTGCTGCAATTCCAATAACATTTTGCCATAACAAGATGATGCCGTTCTTTATAATCTTCCCACTTTTCAACAAGAGATAGATAGTACAAGGGTAGTTCTTCGGCCCATTTAATTGCCTCATTTATGGATTTAGAATTCTGGTGTACCCTGAAAAATGTAAGTGTCCCCGGAATATATAAAATCTTATGATTTTTAGAAATTCTTATAAAATAATCCATATCGAGTAAAACATGCCATTGAGGATCAAGAATTCCTGTTTTCTCCAGGACTTTTCTTTTCCATATAGAAGACTGTTGAGGAATTGGGACATCAAGGGTCTTGAGAATAGTGCGGAAAGAAGTTTGCTTCCCTTTCCTGAGCCACGAGTTTTCGGGATTCGGACCCTGGTCAACATCACCATATATCATGTCAATATCCGGATGCTTTTGAAATTGCAGTATTCTCGAACTTATAAAGTTTGGATAAAACAGGTCATCAGAATTAAGCCAACAAATATACTCGCCCTTCGATTTTAAAAACCCTTTGTTAATTGCATCGGCCTGTCCCTTATCCGGTTCGCTTACCCAATAAGCCAGCTTTGACGCATGCTTTTTAATGATATCAACAGAATTATCTGAAGAACCCCCATCAATAATAATATATTCAATATTTTCATAGTCCTGGTTTAATACCGATTGAATAGTTTCCTCGATATACTTGCCCTGATTATAAGAAGGAGTTACTACGCTTACAAGGGGATTCATGATTTATTAAACAATTCTAAAATAATAGATTCATAAGACTTCCCAAATTCGAGAGTTCTGGCAACCAGTTTTTCTTTTGCAATTAATTCGAGATCAAAATCCGGCCCTCCCGAATATGAATCCCATTTTTGTTTCATCTTTTCTGCTAAATCGCTTTCATTGTCAGGATTAAAATATGATGTTGCCGGAGGGTTTTGTTCCCTATGAACAGGGATATCAGATATAATCATATTTTTACCCATACTTTTGCATTCCTCAACAGTTGAACTCCATCCCTCAAAATATGATGGATTAATTACCGAAACTGAATTGCGCATTAAGAATTGAACTTCCGAATAACTTACCATTCCCAGCAAAATGATGTTATTCTCAATTCGAAGATCTTCCATCAATTGTTGTAACGAATCAATGTATCCTATGTTTTCGAGAGCTTGAAAATTCCCTGAACATACCAATACAACATCTAAACCTTGTTTTTTCAAAAATGCAATTGCTTTATAAACTATGGCATGATTTTTATGCTTCCAGAATTGATTCGGCAAATAAAAAAACTTTTCAGGTAACCTGAATTTTTCAAGTATCTTCTTCTTGTTTTCTTTATCCTCCTGGTAAACCACTGTATCAATCTGCGATACAAAGTGCAACACTTTTATCTTTCCTGCACTTGAAGATTCAAAACTAATACAGTCTTTTAAAGCATCATTACTGCTAACAACCATTCGATCTGATTCCAGAATCCTTTTCCTAAAGGTAATATCGCGTAATCCAAGTTCTTCCTTACTAAACATTTCAGGTAAATGCAAATGTTGAAAATCGGGGATCCAGCAAATGATTTTAGCTTTGACACCTGTTGCATCGATCCTCGAATGAGAAATTCCATCAATTTTGTATTTTCTTACATAATAATTTAAAAAATGATTGCGGCCGGTAAGCCTGGTTAATATTTTATTTAAAAAAGCTCCTGGTGCAGTGTATTTGAGAAAAACACAATTGGCACATTCTTTAAACATTTTTACTACAGCAGGATCGGCATCTTTTTCAAAGAAAATGTATGGTTCTATCTTTTGATTTTCTAATTTGTTAACGGCATACAGTAAATTCTTAAGATAGTTGATACCCCCCATCCACGAGGTGTCATTATAACTAAGAAAACCAATACGTATTTTTTGCATCTTTTTCTACTGACGGTTCTTTTTCAACCATTCACAATACCTTCTCATACCTTCAACGAAAGATATGCGAGGATCAAAGCCTAACGTTTTAAGTCTTGATATATCTGCTTCCCAATTTAGAGGATCACCTGTTTTGGCTATACCTGAAAACCTTAACTCTGTTCCGGGCTTATAATAATTAAGAAATGTCTCTGCTGCATATCTGACAGATATTTCTTTGCCTCCCGATGCATTTATGGCTTCGCCCCTGAAGAGTGAGTTAGTTATAACTACATCTACTGCTGTAACTAAATCATCAATATAAATAAAATCACGACTTTCTTTACCGGTACCGAATAGCTCTGCAATTTCCGATTCATCTGCTTTCTTTGCCAGATCCCAGAATAATTGTTTGCGTAAACCGGGGCCAAATGCTGAAAAAACCCGCAGACTACAGGTTGCAATCTGGTACAACTTATAAAATTCGTTGCAGATATGCTCGCTAAGCATTTTATGAAAACCATAAGGAGAAAGTGGAGAGGAAGCCATGATTTCAGTAATTGGCAATGAATCAGGATTGCCATAAACTGCTGCGCTTGAGAAATTAATAAAACGACATTCGGGATTATTATTTCGGATAGCATGAAGGATCAGGTTAACATTGGAAACATTGAGACGAAAATCCTCCGCCGGATTGGAAATAGAAAAGGGTACACTGGCCGAACCTGATGCGTTTATGCAAAAATCAAACTTCTGTTTCTGAAAAATACCTGCAAAATCGGGATTTCTCGAATCCAGCTGATAATAATCATCTAAATCATTATCAGGAAAAACATCGGTTTGAAATACTTTGTAATTTGCATTTTTCTTATAATAGCAATAACAATGGCTGCCAATAAATCCCCTGCTGCCAATAATTAATATATTTTTCAATTATTACCTTTAATAAATTTGATACAACATACTGATCTGGAATGTGCAGCTCCGTCAGTGCCCTTACCTGCTCCTGTATGCGGATTATATGACGTGGATTGATTGCAATCATTCATCGATGAATATTTCCATCCCTGCAATGTATAAGTAAAGTAGTCTGTTTCTATTTCGCCGTTTGGCAGTGCTATTTCCAATCTATCAATCATTGTTCTGTCAAATTGCTGGAAAAAACCATGGTTTTCGTATTTGCCATATGGAACCGTAATCAATAACACACCCTGTGGTTTCAGTAATCTGTAGAGTTCACTTACTACCTTAACATACTCATAATTTTTCTCCATTTTGGATGAACTGTTATCGATCTGGTACCCGTAAATAGAATTATCCATATCTATATGTTCTAATGTAGACTGGCAGACAATCTCATCAAACACACCATCTTTAAAAGGAATGTTTCTCAAATCGCCATAGATATATGATATTCTTTTACTGGAATAATTGTTGGTTTCCGGGTAAAAAGTAAAAATCAATAATTGTTTATTTGAAACAACCGGATGATTCACGATGTATTCAAAATTAAATGTTGAGCCGGCATCCAACAACATTCCCTTTCTTTCAGATAAATGGGAAAATATCCATGGATATTCTACAATGCGCTCGTCTAACCTCAAGCCAAAACCTTTGGGGATTTTATTATTAAAATCTTTAACTAAATTGACATTATTTATAACTTTAATTATTTCTAGTGTTTTATACTCACAATAACCTGGTGTCCAAGAAATCATACCCTTTTTCAAATACTTCTTTATTCGGAATGATACTGCATAAGATCGATATTTTGAAATAGCTTTTAAAAGTATTTTTTTTATGAATTTCATGCAAACAGATTTCGACATGTGAGTGACTAATATTTGTAACAAAGAAACCAACGACCAAAAGATATATTATCCTCCCACTTTGATTTTACAATATATACTTTTGAGAAATATTTTCTGAATTTATTTAACCACCATTCTTCTGAATTATTAAAATAGGTCTGAGAAGTCCTAATCCATCCATTATCTTTTCCATTTCGTGAAACGGGGATCATATGAAAACTTCCAAATTTGGTATGACGCGAACATTCTTTTAAAAAACCTATTATCCCTTCTTCTGTAAAATGTTCAAGAGATCCTATAGAATAAGAATACTCAAAAGAATTGTCAGAAAATCCGGTATTGCAGGCATCACAGATTTTTAATGTGGTTTTTTCTATGCCCCTTTCAATCGCACGTTTTATAAGCAAATCACTAATATCCAAACCATAAACTTCTAAATGATCAAACTTTTTTAAAATTTCTATTACCCGACCTGTTCCACAGGCTACATCTAAAATCTTTCCTTTCGTATTTGCCAATAACAATTGTATTTCACACCATGCATTATCTTCCGCCCATGTTTCTAAAATATTTGCAAAATCATTGTTCCAATATAAATTCAACTCCTGCTTTGTTGAGTCTAAATGTTTAGTTGAAGATTTTATCGAAATCTTGCAATTGATTTTGCTTAAAGCCTTAATTAAAATTGGTGGAATGAAATCATTAAACTTCATGTTATAATTTATTAATTTGTGAATTTTACAATTTTCGCCGGATTTCCTGCAACTATTGCATATTCAGGCACATCCTTTGTAACTACAGCACCTGCTGCAATAATTGCTCCTTTACCAATTTTTATTCCTTTTAAAATAATCGCATTAAAATTAATCCAAACATAATCTTCAATTATTATAGGAGAAGTTATTATGATTTCATTGAGAGGAGGACACCCTTCATCAATTAGTTGTTTAAATGCTTTTGCTCTTTCAAAAGAGTTCATCATATGACTATTAGTATCAAAAATATTTACATTATGAGATATAAAAACAAAATTACCTAAGGTCACTGATTCTCCTGACCAAATTTTGGAACCTAATCCGATATAACAATAATCACCAATTTCAATTTTACCACCAGATTTAAATATTAATAATTCACCATCAACTATTGTTTTTGTTCCAATTAGAATATTATCCCTTTTATTACTAATATTATTAATTATTGCTTTTGGAGATATTGTGGATCCATTATTTATACATTTTTTTTCAAGAGACTTTACATAATATATGTCAGCTGTGCTTTTTAGAAAATTATAGATTCTAGCAATGATTTTATATATAAGCCATTTCATAATAATTAATAAGATTTAAAATATTTTTTTATTTTATTCTTTATCTTTATTTTAACACTCCATCCTGCTCTTTCACGAAGATTCTTCCTATACTTATGAAAAAAATGTGAATCAGCAACAATTTTAGTTGGGAAAATATTAATTTCATTTTTTGTGTCCCAATATTTATTAAAATCTACAATTACATTTTTTGTGTGAGTAGCATCTTGATCAAAACCAATATGTGATATTAAAGTTTTATCTGGAAATAAGGTTAATCCTTTTTGTTTAAATACACTCCACCACCAATAAATTCCCCATGAATCTACATTCGCGTCAACTTGAGAAATTAAAAATTCTGCCCAGGGAAAAGTGTGATTAAGATTAAATTCGTTCCTGAGTTTCCTGTTGATTTTTAATTCAACGTAGTCAGGAGGATTTTTCTCAAAGTATTTCCATGCTCGCGCCCATGTTCCCCAACCTAATGTTGAAGTAAATGGAAGGAACAATGCCGTATTTCTAAATTGAACTTTTAACGGAGCAGTGTAACCTACTATCTGAAAGACCTTTTCTTCATTAACATAGTAATTTAATCCATTATTCATATATTCCAGAAAGTGAACTGAAGTAAGTAAATCATCTTCCAAAACAATTACTTTGTTGTAACTACAAACTATTTCTGTTACTCCATTTATTATAGAATCCGCCAGGCCAAGATTAACAGGTGATTCAATAATACGAACTTCTTTGCACCATTTTTCTTTCCGGATAATTTCGCGAACCTCCTGAATTTTTTTAAGATCATTTTCTTTCGCATCTGGTTTGGGGCCATCAGAATAAATAAATAATTCAGACTGGTCGGCCAAAACATTTCGTTTCAGATGTTCAAGGGTTTTAAGTGTACATTCTGGACGGTTGTATACAAACAGAACTATTGGAGCAAGATTCAGAGAAGCTTTAATTAAATTTTTCATCAAGCCTAATAAAACGATAATTCCGTAAGAGTAATTCAGGGATAATTATTTTCAAGACATCTGCTGTAAAAAATCTGGTATCGTGGAAGAGAACGATATCACCATTTTGGATATCTTTTAACAGCATTTCTGCAATTTGAGCCACATTGAATTCATTTCTGGAATCATAAGAGTCCAGCGACCAATGCACTGTATATTTACTGTTTTCTTTAATCCAATTTAAATATGACTCTGTTGTCATGCCATAAGGTGGCCGGTAAAATGCAATTTCTGTTTTATCTGCAAATTTTCCAATGAGATTATCAGTTCTTTCAAGCCCGGAAATCACTAAATCAGGAGAAAGTGTTTTAAAAGAAACATGCTCATACCCGTGATTACCAAGAATATGTCCACCTTTATATATTTCTTTGATAAGATCAGGGGCTTTTTCAATGGCTGGTCCTGAAAGAAAAAAGGTTGCACTAACATTGTACTTCTTCAGTATTGCAAGTATTTGCCGGGTTACAATAGGATGAGGCCCATCATCGAAGCTTAAAACAAGTTGTTTTGTAAAGGAATTATTGCAAAACCTTAAAAAATGAGATTGTTTTTGGGTATAGAATGAATAAACTCTTTTAATCCGATGATAAAAACGCCTCAGAGATAAGGTTTTAAAGGTATTAGATTTTAATAAATCTCTGGCATATTGCCATTCCTGCCCTATAGAAGAAAAATATTGAGATAAAACCTCAAAAACATAATTTTGCCAGAACGGGTATTTTTTTCTGTCATGAAAAAGCAAACCAAACATTCCTTTGGTAAAAAAATAAAAAAAAGTTTTACATAACTTATATAGAGCTTTTTTTTGCACGCCTGCTACCTGATTTTCGGTAATCCACAAATAAGCCGACGACCTGCCTGAATTGAATGATCTTTTCAATTTTCCAGGAAGTTTCATTTTGGGGGCAAGGATTAAATGGTTAATAAACAATTCCTGATCAAACCATACCTTAAGATTTGGATATTTTCGCCAGGCTTTAATCTGCACCATGGTTTCCTCCCCGTACCAGATCTTTTTTCCGGTCATCCCTAAATTCTTGTCAAACCAGTTAAGTTCTTCAAGAAGGTCTTTCTTGAAACCGATACTAGTACCCGAAATATATTGAGTCGATTTAAAATAACTGTTTAAGCGATTGTTTGTGCTTGAGCCGTATTCTGCCTTAAACCAGGGGGGTGGGGTTGAATTATAAATTGTAAAGATTGGTCCACCGATAATATCTGGTTTTAATCTGTCAATAATTTCGAGATATTTTTCAATATAACTATTTGGGGCAATAGCATCATCATCAATATAACCAACATAGTCTGCCAATGCAGCTTTACCGCCGGCATTACGGGCATTTGAAAGTCCTATGGATTTTTCAAGCAGACAGGAAATTGTAATTCTCTCTTCGGCTTCTTTTACAATTTGTCCTATCTCTTTATGTGGAAGAATATCATTTTCTACAATAATCAATTCGAAATCATTCTTATTGGCTGTTTGATTGCAAAAGCTTTGAACAACTTGTCTGGTCAATTCATATCGTCGGTAAGTACAAATCACTATTGAGATCTTTGGATTAACAGAAGTCACTTTCATCCAGATAATTATTTTAGATAATCACTAATTTTATTACGGTTCACGTAACGATTTAAACCAATACTCTAAAATCAAAGCGTTGAAAGATTGAGGAAAAACCATAGCCGGGAGTTTTGGATTTTCAGATAATAACCTGGCCGCTTCTTTTGTCAAAATACCCTCTTCAATCAATTTCCCATTTATTAAATTTTCACCGTAACTTTTCAATATTCCATCTATCCACTCTTGAATAGGTGGTTCAAAGCCCCTTTTCCTGCGATTCATCACCCATTCGGGTATGAAATCTTTGGTTGCTTCTTTCAACCAGTATTTAGGGGCTTCTGAACTATCATTATAATTTTTTCTCAGGCCGATCACTGTTTCAATTAATTTGTAGTCAACCAAAGGCAATCTTAATTCAACGGAGTTGGCCATACTAAGCCTGTCTCCCTGTGCAATGCCATTTTCAAGCAAGTATGATTTTGTTACTATTTCTGTAAGCATGATTTCAGGTTTAACCCAGGGCAAAGGACGTTCAGCAAACTGATAAGGGTTTTGATTCGCCACCGCTTCCGCTAATGTATTGCTATATAATAATCGGATTTGTTTAACCGAACTTTTAGAAATATTTTCGTAAAATGGCAATTGGTGAACCGGAAATTGCCTGTGAAGCAGGAACATTTTTATGGAGGGGACTAATCCACCTACCTGCTTCACCCAATGCCTGAAAGCTTTATATTTAATTTTCGGGAAATATAACTTTACATAAAACCAGAAGGCAATAATGGGAGGATACTTGTGCATAAGGCTTTTCAAATGTGCCTGCTTAAGCGCGTCTCGTGTCCAGGGGTATCCCCAGAATAATTCATCCCCGCCTTGTCCCTGAAGCAGTACCGGTACGCCTGCTTCCTGTGCCTTTTTTGAAACAGAATAATATCCAAAAGCTGAAATATCGGCAATCGGATCATCTGATAAACCAGTGAGAGTTGGGAAAAATTCTATGAAATCATTGGTTTTTAATTCTATTTCGTGAAATGGCATCCCAAGGTAATCGGCAAATTTGCGGGCATCCTGTCTTTCGTCACTTTCAGGTATACCCTCATAGCCAATGCAGAATGCATTCATCTTACTACCATAGTATTTCATCGCCAGGGAGGCCACTATGCTGGAATCAAGACCACCGCTTAATGCTATTCCAACCGGCACATCAGAGCGGATAACGATTTTGCTGACATCATCTAACTGTTCTCTTATCAAGTCTGCAGGATTGCCTGTGAGTGCAGGTGCTTCTGTCATTTCCCAATAACAGTGATCAGAAATCGTATTTGTTCTGCAATCAATCTGCAAATAATGGCCACCTTCCAGCTTATTTATTTCGTTAAACGGCGTTTCTGGTTCCGGAATGTAGTGATAATGGAAAAACTTATCAATTGCCTTATAATTAATGGTAGTGTCTACCAATCTGCTGGCATACAGAGTGCGTAATTCTGAACAAAAAACAAGCTTTTTATTGTTTTTACTAATATATATTGGTTTTTCTCCCACCCGATCGCGTACAATAAAAACCTGCTGTTTCTTTATATCATAAAGAATGAAGGCAAACATGCCACGCAGATGTTTTAAACATTCAATTCCGGATTCCTCATAGAGATGTATTACCGTCTCAGAATCACTCTTGCTTGATAATCTGTGTCCCTTTTTTACTAAAGTAGCCTGCAACTCAATGTAATTGTATATCTCACCATTCAACACCAGCACAATTGATTTATCTTCGTTGTACAGGGGTTGCCATCCACCCTGCAGGTCAATAATACTCAAACGGCGCATTCCAAGACCAACATGAGTATCAAAAAAATAACCTTCTCCATCGGGACCACGATGAACAAGCGATGCATTCATTCTTTTTACAGATGCTGAATTGATTGGTTCTTTAAAACTTATTATTCCGCAAATACCACACATTTATTTTATAAATTTCATGTTCATGAACAATTCTATGTAAGCTACAACTGTGCAGTGCCAATCGATTTATTTCTAAATCGTTTCTTCCATGATATAAAATTCACTGCTGTTTTATGCAATAATATGATAAACCAATAAATCCGTCGCTTTGATTTAAGCCAATACAATGCCTCCGTTTGATTCCTTTCTTCGATCCATGCACTATAATCATCCAATATCCTTGGAGGTACATTCTGTGTTAAAATTTTTTTATTCTCTTCTATCGATAATTTCAAATTACTTTGGCTTCCCGATAAACCCTCAAGATTATAATCGGAAACTAAAATATTCAGTTTTTTTGTAGTGCAATTGTTTAAAATAATAGTGCGAATCCAAAACTCATAATCGGAATTAATCTTAAAATCTTCCCGATAGTTGCCATATTGTTTAAATAAACTTCCCCTGATAAAAGTTGCCTGATGTGAGATAGTCTGGTTGTAGAAAAATTTTAATGTTAATTTTTCAGGAGAAGGGGAATTGAATAATACCTGACCATTTCTGGAATACCTGCTTGTGCCCCAGAGAATATCTTCTGTGTGGTTTTCTTTAAAAACATCCGTTAAAACTTTATTATCAACCAAAAAATCTCCAGAATTTAAAAAAAGAAGATACTCTCCTTTTGCCGCCCGGATACCTTTATTCATTGCTTGATAGATACCGTTGTCTGGTTCGCTAACCCAATATGCAAATTTGTCAGTATTTTGCCTTAGGAGTTCTGCACTTCCATCGGTTGATTCACCATCAATAACAATATATTCAAGATCCTGAAATATCTGATTAGATACACTCTCCAGAGTTTTTTCAAGCCCTTTAATATTATTGAGATTTATAGTAATGACAGATATCTTCTTTTTCATTGAATATTAGTCACTCTATCACAGTTAATTCCTTGTACACTTTTAAGTACTGCCTGGAAATATGCTCCGGGGCAAACCTTGAAATCACGTCTTTTCTTAACCAGGCATTGTCATATTTAGTTTCCAGCGCTTTTTGAATACCGTCTTTTAAAGATTCAACAGTAAAGTCTTTTGTACGAATTCCGTTCCCCCCGTCGATGAGTTCTTTTGTTCCACTGCAAGGGAAAGCAATCACTGGTGTACCACATGCCAATGCTTCCAACGGCGTTTGCGAGAACGCTTCCTGGAATGAGGGCATAACAAACACATCGGCAGCTGAATATACTATAGATAGCAGGCGGGGGTCAGTTATAACTCCTGTATAATAAATTTCAACCGGTGTAATTAATCTGTTTTCAGCTTTCCCGACGGCACACAGGGCAAGATTCTGGTAGTTAAGTTCAGAAAGGGCCTGTATTAGCTCTTTTAAACCTTTTCGACTATCAAATAAGGATAAGGATACGAAGGCGAGAATTTTTTTATTTTCAGGGAGATTCAAAATATCCCTACTGATTTTTTTATCAAAAGGTCTGAAAACGTTGTAATCAACTGAATTATTTATCAGATGGTGATTCCTGTTCCGCACAATGGGATTAGAAAGTGACAAATTTCTCATTGTTTCGGAGAGGGAGATTATTGTGAGATTCCGAGCGCGAGCGATGCTTTTCCGTTTAATTGTTATGAGTTTTTTCTCAAGCCGGTCGTAAACCAGACTGCAATTTTCCATTTCATGACGGTAATGAAAACCTCCGAAATAGAGATTTTCATCATGAAGTGTCCAAACAACGGGTTTATCCAAATTTTTAAAAAAGGACGGATAATCTATGAACCCGGCTATCCAGTGTAGATGGATAATATCTGCCTCTTTTACAAGTTCGTGTTCATTAAGTTTGTATTCAGAGAACGGAAGCGTGTAAAAAGGGGACTTTTTTTGCCGGAGTTTATTTAATTTGTACTGATAAAAAGTCATTTGTGAAACCGGGATATTTAACTTTTGCAAGAGTAAGGCCATAAATCGAACGGGCCACCTGATAAATTTTGGCAGGCGGGTATTTTTTTTAACATATTTATAAACTTTCGGATCATCGTATTCCTTGTTTAAAACCAATACCTTACTGTCAATTCCGTTTGAAATCAAAGATTTATGCAATCGGATACAACAAAGACCTGCACCACCTGAATCAGATGTTGATATATGTAGTACTTTCAAAAGATAAGGTTATAAAAGTCAAGTCTTTTTTGAATGGCACTTTCAAAAGAATATTCTGTGTTCAATTTCATAGATGCATTAACTACCATTTTTTGCTGCAAGGATTCCTGATTTGAAATGGAGCAGATTCCTTTCGCAAAATCTTCAGCACTGTCTACAATAATGCATTCTTTATTTTTTTCAAAATTCAAACCCTCAACACCAATTGTAGTTGTAATGAAAGGAATTCCCAGATTAACAGCCTCGATAATTTTCAGGCGCATGCCGCTTCCAATTCGTATAGGGACAATAAGCAATGATGAAGGGAAAGCTGTATTTAAATCTTTTACGAATCCGAGAAAATTGACATTTTTTCGGTGATGTTTTTTAATAAAATGTTTATCCCATCTACCGATTATCTCGAGCCTGATATCAGGAATACTGTTTTCAACATCCGGAAGTACCTGATCTATAAACCATTCGAGTCCATCTGTATTTGGCAAATGATTAGAGGATCCAATAAAAATCAACTTGTTTTTAAAAGGAACAAAGGATTTGGTTTTTATTTTATCCAGAGGGATAGTTGCAGGTGAAGTATAGATTTTTTCCAAAGGAATATCCAAAGACAGTATTTCCTTATCCTTTTCAGTAAGAGTAATTATTTTATTAAATTTTCTCAGAAGTGCAATTTCTTCGTCTTTAATTATTCCAAGCCGGCAAAGATCAAATGCATCCACTTTTTTAAACAGATCCATCTCCCTTTGTACCCTGACATAACGAATTTCATGATGGACAAGAATTTTAACTGCATCTTCGGGTAGTATATAAATCAACGGAGCTAAACTAATGAAATCGATCTGAATCACATCAAATTGGTTTTCACTAAGAATCTCAGCCAGGTGGTTTACAAAACGGGCATTTTGGGGGAAAATGGGTTGATGGATAAATGACTGGTATTTTATGGGGTCTGAAATTTGCACAAGTCTGAAACTAATCAATGACAAAATTCCCTTTTTAAAATTTCTGATAATGCGCTGCACCCACCGGTAAAAATCTAAAAATGTCTTTTTTTGTTTTAGGTTAAAAAGCGGATAAAATGTTACGCCTTTCCAAATTTTCAAAAGCTCTGTATAACCGCTGAAATTTTGATCATCCACCTCAAAACATACAGACACATCCATCTTTTTTAGCAATTCACCTATAAAATGAAATTGAGCATGATCTCCACCAGAAAATAAAGGATAAGGAGGTCTGGGAGTAATTATTAATATGCGTTTTTTCATTTCACAAAGACAGCATTGCTCCAGTTTCAGAAAACCAATAGAAGTCTAATTAAAAATTGCATTTAAAATCAATGGATCCTTTGTCTTTTTAAAGACTTTAAAGTATATATAAACGAGTGCCATGGTCGAAAACATTATAAGGAAAGGATGAATAAAAAGCATTCGCCTTGTCTCGCTACCAATGAAATAAAATAACGAAGAAAAAAATATAAATAATGGTAATAATAATATTAGTTTGCGGCCGAATAGTATAAAACTTAAAATGGATAAATAAGAAAACAAAAAATATATTATAACGAAAATAAGTCTTTTCTGATGTCTATAGAATGCAATAGGATTGATTTGTTGTTCCGGATTTTTCCAAAAAAACGTTTGCATCATACTTAACCTAAAATGGCGAGAGGCTTTTTGAAAAAAAATACTTTTATGTGATGAAGCATTTAAAACTTTATCAATTGAATCTGCTTTAGTCTTATAATATCCCGAAAAAGATCTTTCAAACCGTGATGAATCCGAAATTAAATACCATTCCTTTTTCAATTGCTCTTCTGTTTTTAACCCACTAATGAATCCCAGGTCCCTTGAATTACGTAATTTATTAACATAATTTGCAGATTCAAAAGTTAATGAAATTCCCATTGTTTTTAATATCCTGAAATCAGAATAATAGTTATAACTTTTACATAACCAGGGTAAAATAATTATTATCATAAGTAATGAGCAAATCAAAAAATCACGGAGAGTAAATAATAAATTCCCATGTGCTATTAATAAAAACACAATTAAATATGGTATAAATATTAACCAGGTAATTTGTAATATAAGATTTGAAAGACCCCATATAACTCCGGAAAATAACAAGTATTTTAATTGTTTACTGATAAAATATTTCAATAAAAACCAATTCAGGAGCATGAGAATAAAAAACTGAATGGTTTCACGAAGAATATATAATGACATATTTGCCAATGGCAGATATAAACCTGAAATAATCGCAATAAAAAGAGCAATGTGATTTTTTAGATATACCTGGATCAAAAAATAAAACAACACTATTGAGAACGAACCGAAAAGGGCTTGAATTATCCGTAAGAAGACTATCTCAGGATTCTGTTGTTGATCTAAAAATTCATTTGAAATTTCTTTTGTTGAACCACCAAAGCTTTCCCAGATACTATAAACCCCTGCAATAAAATAAATATATCCGGGTTCCCTAAAAAAGCCAAAGTTGTTTTCTCCATTTACTAAGTGTACTGCCGCATTGTTATAACCAATAGCATCATTCCCTCCGAGGTATTTATTTTCTGGTTGAAATATTAAAAATATTCTGATAACAAAGGCAACAAAAAATACAAAAAAAGCAGATTGAGTTTTATTTTTTATCATGCTTTTTGTAATGATTCTTAGTGTCAAAATAAATAGCAATCTGCTTTATTAATTGATTGAATTAAATTGCTTTTTTCTTTTAAGAATTTTTATTTCTCTGCAACAAGATATATAGTAGGAATATTTAAAATTCTCTTTTCAAATTTCAGTATCATTTTTATAATTCGGTATGAAAATATATTCAATATTCTCTCGGAAATACCAATCCAGGCAATTTCATGACTGGCATAAGGGACCAATTTGTAGAATTTTTTCGTATATATTCTATATGGGAAATATATCTTCTTAAAACCAGCTTTTCTAAGCTTGCGGACCAATTCAAAAACCATATATTCTTTTAAATGCATACCTTTTGGTTTTTCCATCCCAAAAACATTTGAAATGTCTGTAGGTCCATAAAACTTATGAGGGGTTGAAAATATATATTTCCCTCCCTTTGCTAATATTTCATAAGCTCCTTTGAAATGATGTGCCAAATCATCAGGATGGATATGCTCTATGACGACATTTGATATAACAAAATCATAGCTGTTTTTATATTCAAATTTACCAAGATGAATTCCATCAGTATTGGCCCATGTTATATTCATATTCTTTTCTATATGCTTTCCCCCCCTTTCTTTTGTAATTTCGGTTGCTCTGCACTCGTGTCCTATTGATGCTAAATAACTTATTAATGTGCCCCGTCCGGATCCAACTTCATATATTTTTTTGGCTCTTTACCGATAAAATCAACAAAAAAATGATATTGTTTTTCTGGAGATAATATATTACTATTTGTTTCGGAATGTTTATTTAACCAATCCAGTTCTTTATATAGAGTTGAATAACAATAATCAAATACATCCCAACGATTTTCAGGATTACTCTTAAGTAGCATCTGAGTTAATTCTTTCTCTAATTCCCAATGTTTGATTACCTGTTCAGCTGTAATTGTAATGTCTTCGGGAATATAATATTGCTCTTTATATCTTTTTACAAGTTCTTCATTGTTATATTTAAAGATGAGTTTGGGCATAATAATATTTAAAATGAATTTTAAATTGAAATCATAAATGGGGATTATATAACATAATCATATTGATAAAGCGAAATCCAGGATTTTGTAATGACTAATTTTGTGGTAGAAATCCTTGTAATTCTTTAATTAAAATTTCTGATCTCCTTTCCCGTCCGATTGCATTCAAATGATAAACTGTATTATAGAAGCAAGAGTCATTTAAGACCAGCCTTTCCGGGGAATCTAATCTGGGTAAGAAAGACAATTTTGTACTAATTTGATTTTCCAGATTTTTGATTACATATTTGTTTTTCTCATATTCAGATTCAGGGTAAGGAGGAAAAGAGATGCAAACAATAGCCCCAACTTCACAGCATTTATTGTAGAACGATATAAGTACCTTGCTATTTAGTCTGATCGGGCTCATTTTTGATTCACCAGAAAATGATATTGAATTCCTTCTTTTAAGATGTGCAATTATATCTCCAAATTGATTAAAGGATTTTCGATTATACAAGGAATCAATTTTGATTTTTTCTTTCTTATGAAATACTCTTTTAAAATTTTTATACTCCTTTTTTAAGAATTCGTTAAATGTAGATTTTATATATGATGCAGCTTCCGGATAGATAGCTATTGTATGATTGACTAACTCCCTATCAGCATAAGAAGAAATATCAAACAATGGATATTCAATACTTAGAATAATTATATCATTTTTTTTAACTATTGAACTGGCTTCATTCAACATAAAATCAAGACCAAGCCCTGCGTGTAATCCTAAATTAACTACACTTATTTCTAGTTTTTTTTGAATTGATTCACTGTTAATACCAAATGCTAAATTTGACCCCCCCACCAAAATTATTCTTCTGGTTGAAATATTTCCTAATCTTTCATGCTTATCTATAATTGCTGCCATATAATCATTATCAATATCATATGATTCTTTGTATGTGGATGAAATGGCAGAAAATATTGTTGCACTTATCAGGAATAAAATAATAGACTTTATAATAAATAATTTCATTCTTCTAAAACTGAAAATAAATAAACTGCCGGTGTTCGAAAATTCCGAATAATCCAATAATAAATGCAGCTGCCAGATAAATTAACCATCGAAAAAGAAGAGGCTTTTGAAGAAATTCTGAAGTAATATTTATCCAATTTTGCAGATACTGCACAGACTCGACGAAAAAAATCAATAGAATGGAAAATATGATACTTATTTTAGTTACTCCAATGTATTCGATAAAAGGTTGGTGATTGATTATCTTATTTAAACATTCCGGCAATCCAGTAAAAATATGACTTGCAATATAGACTGCATTTTGAAAATTATCTGCACGAAAGAATATCCAGGCAAAAGTAATTATACCAAATGTAGTTATAGTTGGCAGAAAGGTTAACTTTTCAATCTGAAGGTATTTATTGAAATTGTTTCGAATTTTTTTTGTCAAGATCCCGAATACAAGATATAAACCATGTATTGCTCCCCAAATTAAAAAAGTCCAGTTTGCCCCATGCCATATCCCGCTAATGAGAAACACTATGAAAAGATTAAAATACCATCTGGGGATTGAAACTCTATTGCCTCCTAATGAAATATATAAGTAGTCTTTAAACCATGAAGATAAAGAAATATGCCATCGTTTCCAAAATTCCTGTACGGATTTAGATTGATAAGGATTATCAAAGTTTTTCATTAATTTGAAACCCATAACTCTTGCTGCCCCTATAGCAATGTCAGAATAACCCGAAAAATCATAATAGATCTGAAAACTGAAAAATACTGTAGCAACAATTAAACTTAAGCTATTGTAATTATGTGGATTATTATATACAGTATCGACTACTACAGTTAATCTATCTGCCACAACAACTTTTTTAAAAAGCCCCCAAACCATTAATCTTATACCGTTAGTTACCCTGTCATAGTCAAAATCATATTTTTCTCTGAATTGATGCAATAGGTTTTGTGGTCGTTCAATAGGCCCTGCAACCAATTGAGGATAAAACATTACGTACAAGGAATAGATGCCAAAATGTCGTTCAGCTTTTTGGTGCCCTCTGTAAACCTCTATAGTATAACTCATTGCCTGAAAAGTGTGAAATGAAAGACCTATTGGCAACAGGATAGTTAAATATGGAATAGGGTTAGAGAGGCCAAATCCGTGTAATAAAAAAGATAAATTTACATTTATGAAATTATAGTATTTGAAAATAGCCAGGACGCCAATATTTGCAATTAGACTAAATATGAGAAACAATTTGCGTTTATTCCCTTCTAATCTTTCCATGAATATACCAGCAAAATAGTCAATTACTATTGTAAACCCAAGAATCAGAATGTAAATTGGGATGAAAGCCATATAAAAGTAACAACTGCTGATTAGAAGTAGGAACCATCTTTTATTATAGGGTAAAGCAAAATATAATCCTGTTACTATTATAAAGAAAAAGAAAAATTGAAACGAATTAAAAAGCATTTTCTGCTATTTAAAATAGTAAGTTAATAATTTAAGATTATAAAAGAGTTTTAGGAATTTTCTTCAAGAACTGAATTGTATCAATTTTTGCCTGTTCTTGCATCCATTTAAAAGAGAAATTATATGCCTCCTCAAATGAAGAAAAATCTTCAAAAGGGGTAGTCCTTTTTTCTTCTGATTTACGAAGTGCCTTTTTAATTTTTGATGCAATTGATCTTGTTTTTTTGTAAAAGGATCTCTTTTTTTGTTCATCATCTTTCCTTTCCCAGGGATATTTATAACTATAATACAAACAAAGTTTTTCTGATTCTTCAATAGCTCTTTGCTTAAAAACCAGATTATTGCTTCGCGGATTTAAAATTCTTACTGAAATGAAACTTGTACACCATGCTAAATTAGCAACACCAGTCATTCGTAAAGTATATTCCATGTCGGTTAATAATATATTTGAGTCAAATAGACCAATAAGGGGGAAACTCGATCTTCGGATCATCAGACAGGTGCCATTAAAAAAAAAACTGTTTAATTTACCCTCTTGCCATTTTAAAAAATCCAAATAAAAATCTTCATCCCAATTTATACTATTTTTATTCCCTAAACTCACATTTCCTGTATTTCCACCTAATACATCAATTTCAGGATGTTGGATCATAAAATCTTTGCATCTCTTTATAACCATATAATTATAAGCATCATCATCTGTGACAACTTTTATCAAATCACCTTTTGCTAATAAGACCCCTTTATTAAACCCGTGGGCCTCTCCCATATCGCGTTCTGAAATAAAATAATCGATTTTATTTGTTCTTTTTAGTTCACTAATGAATTCACAAGTGCCATCGGTACTACCTCCGTCAATCACAATAATTTCTTCATCAATTTTTTTATTTCTAATTAATTCCGGCAGTACAACTTTAATATATGATATTTTATTAAAAGTTGTGAGAACATATGATAAGGTGATTTCAGCCATTCTATTAGTAACCAAATTTGGTTATTAATTTTGTTTATAAAACTGACAAATAGTACTTGAAATTTTTATAATATCACTATCTGTTAACTGTGAGGAAGATGGTAACCAGAGACCCTTTACCCCAACAAGATTTGACACAGGGTAATTTCCTTCTAAATTATAAGCTTGTTGTTTATTAATAGGAGGATACATTGGTCTTGATCCAATACCATTTTCTTTTAGATATTCAGACAATTCATTTCTGTTCTCTGCCAAGATATCTATAAACCATGGAGTGGTGCATGATAAGTCCTGATCGAAAAACTGAACTTCATTTAAACAAGTTAAATTACTTCGATAAAGGCTCATAATTTCTTTTTTTCGGGCAACACGCCATGGCAATTTTTTCATTTGCTCATTTCCTATAACTGCCTGGAGTTCCGTAAATTTAAAATTGAATCCTATTGAATCATGAATATCGTTCCCCCCTCCACTTCGTCCAAAATCTTTCAGTTTTCTGAGGCGTAATGCCATATCATTATTATTGGTTACTATTGCTCCTCCCTGGCCTGTGGATATTACTTTTGGAGCAGAGAAAGAAAAACTGCCAGACAAACCCACAGTTCCCTGATGCTTACCATCGGGATAAAAAGAACCTAATGATTGAGCTGAATCTTCCAACAATTTCAATCCATTTTCTTCACACAGTTTTTGAAAAGCTTCTATACCAGCTTTTGGATAGCGCCCATTTGAAGTAACTAAAAAGATTGCTTTAGTTCTCGTGGAAATTGCCTGTCGTGCACAATTAATATCCATGCATAGAGTTTCAGGTTCAATATCCACAAAAACCGGAATCCCGCCAAACAATTTTATTGAATTTGGTGTAGCAATCATTGTATAATTAGGAACAATAACTTCATCACCAGCCTTAATTCCTGCACCAATTGCCATCAATGTAAGGCTAACAGTACCATTGTTGACTACAATACAATGTTTTGCTCCTGTATATTCAGTAATTCTTTGCTCAAATTCCGAAGTTCTTTTAAACTCTGTTAACCATCCTCCTTCATCCATATATTGATTCAGGGCTTTTTTTTCTTCCATACCAAACCATGGTTCCATTTGTGGTATAAATTTCATCAAAAATGATTTTTTAATTTATAATATTCTTGCTAAAGCATCTTTTGATCTAGATACACTCTTGGTAAGTGTTGCTTCAAAATATAAGCGCCAAGGCAAGTAGTCCATGTCCTGTATTATTAATCCTGCCCCAAATGCGACACCTTCAGGAATAGATACCCCTGGGAGAACAACTCCATTCGCTCCAATTAGACAATAGTTTGAAATATTGATTTCAGATATGATACCTCCTTGCCTAATTTCATTTGGATAACATGGCATATCATAATTGGGATTTATATAGTCAGAACTGGCTGCAAAGAGCCTGCTTCCAGAAGAAATTCCACAATGATTTCCAATGGATATTTTCCCGGAACTTGCCTGTAAAGTGCAGTTGGCTCCTATGTGAACATAGTTTCCAATAGATAAATTGCCGGAAATGAATGTAAAATCATCGATGATAACATTATCTCCAATTTCAACCAATTCCGGATTACGAATTCGAACTGTTTTACCTATTATTACATTTTTACCACAATGCTTCAGTTGTTTTATATCAAAGAATATATTATCCATAGGTAAAATTCGATTTTAAAGTTTCTCCATCCAGAATTCAATCATTTCATTCATAATCATTTCAAAAGTGTATTCTGGTTCCCAATTAAAAGTACTCCGGAGTTTTGAACTATCTCCTCTTAAATATGGCAACTCTTCAGGCCTTAAGTAAACAGGGTTCTGAATAACAAATTCTTTATAATCAAGACCAAGTTTTGAGAACACATAATCAGTCATTTCTCTGACTGAATGGGTTTGCCCCATAGCGACAACAAAATCATCCGGAATATTATGATTAATTATCATGTGCATAGCCCTGACTGAATCCTTAGAATGCCCCCAATCACGGTAAGAATCCATATTTCCAAGTTCAAGCTTTTTAGACATGCCTTTTTTGATCATTACAGCTCCTTTTATAACTTTATTTGTAACAAAATTGCTTCCTCGTCTTGGTGATTCATGGTTGAAAAGTATTCCATTCACTGCATGTAAATTGTAGCTTTTACGGTAATTCCGGGTAATGTTAAATGCAAATACTTTTGCACAGCCATATGGGCTTGTTGGTTGAAATGGAGTGGTTTCGCGTTGATAACCATCGCTATCCACGGATGTGCCAAACATTTCTGATGAGCTTGCCTGGTAGTATTTTGCATGAGGACATGAGTTTCTATAGGCTTCCAGTAAATTCAATGCCCCTAAAGCATTTGTTTGAACAGTAAATTCCGGGATATCAAAACTGATTCTGACATGACTCTGAGCAGCTAAATTATATATTTCATCAGGTTGAATCTTACTTAATAACCTATACAATCCGGAAGTATCCAAAAGATCACCATAACTTACATGCAGGTTTTCTCTTACAAATTCAATTCTGCTCTGTTGATGTTCGGGTACTGAATTCCTTCTGACAATACCATGTACTTCATATCCTAACCCTAAGAGGTATTCCGTCAGATAACTCCCGTCCTGTCCATTTATACCTGTTATAAAAGCCCTTTTCATTTTGAAAGAATTACAATATTTTAACTATTGATTTTTTAAAAATACTTTATCATTTTCTATACCAAAGTATGGACCGGTTTTGTACTCATATACAATGGTGTCATCCTCCATAATGTAATAATTGTGCCCACCTCTGAAGGTCAAAGATAGATCACCCGGTAACAATATATGCTCTGCAATTATTGTATCATCTAAATCATACAAAATGCACTTTACACTACCTCTTATTACAAGCCAGCTCTCCTGGGCAATATCGGTTGTCTTTTTAAAGTTGATATGCTTATGAGCTTTAAATGTTTGCCCTTTATTCATTTTCATGCTGGCTACCTGTAAAAACTCATTATCTGGCGAGATGTTTGTTCGACCATTAATTTCATCGACCCTGTAAATAATATGAAGCAATATATCGGTCTGAATTTTAGAATATATTCTTTCCATAGTTTAAGTTCTTATAATTATTTATAATAGTTTTCTTATGCTTCCAAAAAAGTATAATTCCACTCCAATGCAGGCCAAAGAACAGCATCTTCCACGACACTCGAAAAATTGCCTCTGGCCAGATTTTTTTCATCCATACTATCTATTATTTTGAACCTGAATACATCAAGGTTTGATTCATAACAAATCCTTGGACTCCCGCTGTCGAGAGATATATGGATGGAATAATCATTGGCATTTAATAGGTTCCCGGGGATTGTAGCCCTGCTTATATAAGTTCCTTTTTTATTTTTTTTATCCCCGTACCAGTCAATTGGAGTATCAACCGCAACCATCACCGTTATTCCCTGCCGGTTCAACAACATAAAATTAGGATTTACATTCACCCCCTGTCTGTTCATCCATGTAATCTCAATCAATATTTTTTCATAAATAAAAAATGAATCTGATGTTTCACCATTTTCATTTAATAATCTGGCTTCTATAATTTCTGCAGGATGACTTGTTTTAAGTTTTTCTTTTTTGAAATGTCCAAGGTTTTTCCAGTTGGAGTTAAAATACAAATCCACAGCTTTTTTTACTGTGATCAATCCGCCGGTAGTTCCATCTTTAAGGTAAATTGCTTTGCTGCATAATGCTTGAATACTAGTCATATTATGGCTTACAAACAAAACTGTCCTCCCCTCAGTCCTGCTCACATTCTGCATTTTACCAATAGCCTTTTTTTGAAACTCTGCATCACCAACAGCCAAAACCTCATCAACTACTAAAATTTCAGGTTCGAGAAAAGCTGCTACCGCAAAACCGAGACGAACTATCATGCCACTGCTGTAACGTTTAACCGGTGTATCAATGTAACGCTCACAACCTGAGAAGTCAACAATCTCATCAAATTTGTTGAAGATTTCTTTTTTGCGCATACCTAGAATTGCGCCGTTTAAGAAAACATTTTCCCTCCCTGTAAGCTCGGAGTGAAACCCGGTACCTGCTTCCAGGAGGGAACCTATGCGTCCGTGATATATGATACTACCGGTGGTGGGCGCTGTTACTTTACTTAGAATTTTTAATAATGTGCTTTTGCCTGCACCATTTTTCCCAATAATACCAAGGACCTCCCCTTGTTCTACTTCAAGGTTTATATCTTTTAATGCCCATACATAATCGCTGGTTGCTTTGGTACTTCGATCATTAACTTCGCCAATTCTCAGGTAAGGATCTTCTTTCCCTCGTACAAGGTACCACCAGCGCTTGAGGTCATGGCTTAAAGTACCCGTACCGATTAATCCAAGGCGATACTGTTTTGAGAGATTCTCTATTTTAATTGCAGCACTCATTTTATTCGTGAAAGATCAAGTTTTTTACACGACATCCATAAAGGATTTTTCAACCCTGTTAAATACAATCAGACTAAAAATGAACAAAACTACTGTAAATAGACCACTATAGATAATACCAGGAACACTGAATACCCCTGAACCTGTAAATCCATATTTGAATGCTTCCACAAGCGAACTTACCGGATTGGCCATTATTAATGTCCTGTACTTTTCAGGGATCTGGGTAATGGGATAAATAACCGGAGTAACATACATCCAGAGTTGAATTCCAAATTGAATGAGGAATGTAAGATCACGATATTTAGTTGTCATAGCGGATATGATCAAACCGAATCCTAAGGCCATGAAAGCCAGAATAATTATGTAAACAGGCAATAGGAACAAGGTGATATTAGGTTGTATTTTGGCACCAGTAAAATAATAATATAAGAAAAAACCCAAAAATAATATGAATTGGATACTGAATTTAACGAGATTGGAAGAAACCACAGATAGTGGTGTAATAATTCTTGGAAAATAGATTTTCCCAAATAACCCTGAGTTTTTCACAAAAGTATCAGATGTAAGCCTCAAACTTTCAGAGAAATAATTCCATATTGTTATTCCTCCCATATAAAATAAAATCGGAGGTACACCATTGGTAGGAATACCTGCTATTTTACCAAATACAAGAAGGAACATCAGCGTTGTAAGCAATGGTTGAATAAAAAACCAGAGTGGCCCTAAAATCGTTTGTTTATAGGTCACGGTAATATCACGTTTAATAAAAAGTAAAAACAGATCACGATAAAACCAGATCTCTTTCAAATTAAAGTCAAAGAAACCTTTACGCGAAGTAATAGTGTATGTCTTAAGAGTTTGATCCATTAATAAATGGGATGAAGGATAATATATAATTATTAATGATTAATGGATTAGGAAATATAATTAATGTAGAGAAAAGTGAGATTCTGGAGTTATAAAAAGTATTAAGTATTATAATAACCTTCTTCTTTGTTAGAATATCCGTACTTTCCATAAGAATAATGACCGTAGTAATTTTTCCCATATGAATATCCATAACCTTTGTAATAACCGTATCTTAATCCGTATCCATAATAGCCTGTAAGGCTTATATCATTAATGATAATCCCCATGTTTTTAAGTTTTTCTGCCTGGTATAATTCCTGAATTAATTCCAGCGTATTTTTTGAGGAGTACCGCTGCCTTACAACAAAGATATTTATATCAACAAAACCGGAAAGCAATAAAGTATCTGTAACAACTGCTATAGGTGGTGTATCTATAATTATATAATCAAATTCCCTTTTCGCCATTTCAATAAATGTATTCATTCTTTTATCATCAATTAATTCAGCCGGGTTAGGGGGTACCGGACCGGATGTTGCATAATAAAGATTACTTATTGATGTTTCTTTTATAACTTCATTATAATCACAATTACCGCTTAAATAAGTGCTCATTCCTTCGCTATTGTCAATCCCAAGTATTTTGTGTATACGGGGCTTCCTTAGATCAAGACCTATTAATAATACTCTTTTACCTAGCAATGCTGTTACTGCTGCCAGGTTAATTGATATAAATGTTTTACCTTCCGAACTAATTGTAGATGTAATAGCAATAACTGGGGTTTGTGTCTCTTTAATAAAATACCTTAAAGAAGTTCTGATCGACCTGAAGGACTCTGAAAGAGCTGACCCTGGATTAACAATTACAGGGATCTCTTTTATATTATCGTTGTGACTAATATAGCCGATTATTGGGACATTTGTTCTTTTTGTTATGTCACCGTTGTCAATAATCCTGTTATTAAAATAATATAATAAACTTATTAAAAAACCAGGGATAAACAAACCGAGAATAAAAGCTTTTAAATTATTCCCCTTGGTTTTTGGTCTAATCTGAGCAGAATTAAAAATTTCGGCTTCATCAATTATTTTATTATCAGAAACATTTGAAGCTCTGGCGATACCCGCTTCAGCTCTTTTTTCAAGAAGATAGGTATAAACGGTATTATTAATATCAAATTTTCTTTGGATATTTATCATTTTTCTTTCGGTGATGGGAAGTTTTCTTATCTCCTGGGTCACTTGTTCTATCCTTTTGTCTACTCCATCTATTGAATGTTTCAGATTAACAATATTACTCGCAACATTTTCAGAAAGAGTTTTCCTGGCATTAATAATATTTTCCTCTATTAGATTTACTGCGGGTAAATCCTCTGACAGATTCATTGAAAGTTGTTTCTTTTTCTGTTGCAGTATGGCAAGTTCCGGAACCAGTCTTCCCAAAGTCTGATCGGTTACGCCCATTATATGTGGAGAGACAATATCGCCTGATTCATTCTTTGAGTCAAGATATTCTTTCAGATATTGATAATATTCCTGCTGAAGGTCCAGAGTTGTTTTTTCATTCTCAATCTGTTCAAGACGGTTTTGTATTAGATTTCCTTCCATACTAAGGTTAACAAGTTTGTTTTCAAGCCTGAAATTCTGAAGATTAACCTCTGCCTCCTTAAGTGAGTCTGAAATAAGGCTGAGCTGACGGTTAATAAACTTGATTGTGCTATCGGCAGTCTGGTTTTTCGATTCCAATCCCTGACTTATATAAAGTTCCATTAGTTTATTTAAGTAATCGACTTCCTGCTCCGGAACAAAACCCGAAGAAGACAAATAAACCATAGTGGCCTCTTTAGTAATTGGTGTTACACTTAGCTTACTTCTGTAATTATTTGCAGTTTCCTCGGAGCTTATAAAATAGAAATAATATTTATTTGACTCCTTCGGGTCCAATATAAAGTTTTCAGGATCCCTCAGGTTAATAATGAAATTAAACCCGTAATCATTATATTTTTCGCCAAATTTTTTTTCTTTCTCAACTTTATATTCCCCGATAGTTTCTAAAATATATGTAGTGGGAGAAATTATCTTTACATTAATTTTTACAACTTGAGGCTGGTTATTAATAGCCTCAGTTTTTACTTGGATAGGAGATCTATTATAAAGTCGGCTCTCTATAATATTCCTTCTTCCTACACCAAAATATACTATTCTGAATTCAGGTAATGAGTCTATAACTCTTTTATTTAGTCTGAAAGACTTAAGTATCCCTATTTCGTTATCCAAGTTTTGTTTACTGTTGAATATTTTGGATCCTGGCATTATATTTTCTGCCAATGACAATCCTCCGCCATTCTGTTCATCTTTAATTAAAAGTGTTGACGAAACAGTAAAAATTTTTTCGGAATACCTGTTTATGCCATAAACAATTGTATTCGCAACAAACAATGATATAGCAAACCAATACCAATTACTTATAAATAAAGACAAATATCGCTTAATGTTGATACTCTCGTCGTCTGGCTGTGGATCGTAGGGTTCCTGGTAACCATTTGGATAGGCGGGGGTTGTCATGATATTAGAATTGAGCGTTCAAAACTTAATGATTAAAGTTCAAGATTCAAAGATAAAGGATTAGTTTACAACTAAGAACCTGAAAAATCTAACTTATAATTCACTATTTGCCAAGATAATTAATTAGCAATAAAGTTGTAGTAAGAGCGGATAATGTAGTTGTAAGGATGAACGAAATAGTTGGTAGGTTCATGTTAAATATCTTTTGATTCAAAGGTTCCACTATTATTACATCATTTGGAAGGAGAAAATATGCCTCTGAAGAAAGAATCTTTTTGTCCTGCAAATTTAACCTAAATGTTTTGGTTCCTCTGTCCATCGGGCGAACAACAAGCACTCTGCTGCGGTTGCCATAATCACCAACACCACCTGCACGTCCTATTGCTTCCAGAACTGTTAGATAATTGTTGTAATTAATATAGGTACCCGGGGCTTTGACTTCCCCTATCACCGTAAATTTAAAACTTAGTAATTTGCATTCAATAATCGCATTCTTATAACTTTTACTGAACTCTACCTGTAATACTTTTCTGATTTCTTCGAGTGTTTTTCCTTCCACTTGAACTGATCCAATAACCGGAAGCAGAATATTCCCATCCTTTTTTATATCATAACCATATAAATATCCTCCTGATTCTCCCTGGGCATAAGTTGTTCCACCGGAAGCACCACTTCCACCAAGATAGTCTACAATTAAGCCATTAGGATCCATTGCTTTTAGAGTAATGTATAGAACATCCCCGTTCTGTATCTTATAATCAGGTATTTCCATTGTGAATCTTTCTATACCTTCTGTTTCAGGGAGGTTGTTCAGATAAGCAAGTTTTTTCTGACTGGAACAGCCAAATGACAGGATTACTATTGTTATAAGCAATTTATAAAATACTGACTTTAAGTTCATAGCTTAACTAAAGATTGGTAAATATAGCAAATGAGGAGCAAAATAAATCTTAATCAATTTTATAAAAATCATAAATTGAAAGAATTATCCTTATCTGATCATCTTGAGAAAGAGAAAAATACATGGGTAACCTCAATAATCTTTGTTGATAGAGCTTAGCATTTATCAGATCTAAAGATTTCTGAATTCTAATTTCCTGCATAAATTTCGATTCATGCAGACATCGGTAATGAAAAACTGATTGGATATCATTTATTAGTAAGTGATTAATTAGATTGGTCAGTTCATTTTCAGTTCTGCAAATAAGATAGAAAATACTCGCATTGTTGGTCGCATAATTGGGAATTGAAGGCATCCTGATTGTATCACTATCAGCCAATTTTTTAAGGTTAAAGTAATAATAATCCCAAATGGATTGACGTCTTTCTCTAATAGTGTCCATGTTCTCAAGCTGAGAGAACAGAAATGCAGCACTCAGTTCTGATAGTTGAAATGAAGAACCGGTATCAATCCATTCATAATAGTTTACCAAACCTTTTGAAAAAGCAGATCTGTTGGTCCCTTTGTTCCAAACTATATCAGCTCGTTCAATTAACCTATCATCATTTATTACCAGCATTCCACCTTCTCCGCAATGAATACTTTTTGTTTCATGAAAAGAAAAACAACCAAGGTGCCCAATACTTCCCAGAGATCTACCTTTATAATAACTGTTAATAGCATGAGCCGCATCTTCAATTACAAAGAGATTATATTTCTCCGCAAGAGTCATAATTAAATCCATATCGCATGCTACACCAGCATAATGTACAACTACAATCGCCCGGGTTTTAGGTGTTATCAGCGATTCAACCTGTTCTTCATAAATTCCTGGATGATCTGGTCTGCTGTCCGCAAACATTATATTGGCGCCTTCACGTACAAAAGCTAGTGCAGTAGAAACAAATGTAAATGATGGAATAATTACTTCATCACCATGTTTAATTTGTATAAGCATGGCAGCCATCTCAAGTGCGTCAGTGCATGAAGTTGTAAGCAGACATTTTTTAAATTTATACCTGTTTTGAAAAAAATTATGGCAATTTTCAGTGTATTTACCATTACCTGACAAATGTCCGATTGCAGACGCATCTGTTATATATTCTAGTTCATTCCCTGAAAGATATGGTTTATTGAATGGAATTCCCATAATTCTTAATTAATAATGACAATTTCAATGCGTTGTCTGGTTTTATATTGAAATCTATAAACAGATTAACCACCTCCCTTTCCAGCCGCTCACCTACAGGAAATTCCCTCTTGTCGAACCAGGAACCAAGGGATCTGAAATGATCTCCGGCAAACATCCCTGCATTAAAAATCATTTCAAGAAGCTGTTTTTTATTATTTACACGTATTTGAACTCTCCAATCATTATACTTCTCATCCATCAGAAACTCCCGGGGAATGTTTTCATAGTAGATCTCTTTCAGTTTCTTTTTGTACAAAACCTGTATTGTTTCTGCCCTGGATAATTTATTGAAATAATCTTCAGTACAATCACATTGTTTGTCTTCAAACCAGTTTAAAGATGCTGTATCTTTCCATTTTTCAATTTCCGGAACTCCCTTAATTAAGGCCCTTACATATTCAAAATCCTTTATACTTCTGGTAAGGTTTTGCCTTTTTAATATACTCCCCTTCACTAGTCCAAAACCACCATATCCTAAGTCTATTTGCTTTCTTGGACCAGTGCTAAAAAGTACCAGGTCGAAAAAAATATTTGAATAGGTCTTATCAGGGAAACAAAGACACCGATCATCAATAAGATATATCTCTGGTAATTCTTTCTTTATTTTCTCCAGGAATTGTACAGGGATATATTCATTGCCATAAGTATGATTATAAAGGATCCCATTTACTTTTTCTTTTCCCAGAACACTTAGAATCTCATTAGGTTCTATTCCTAAATTATCTGTTTCCAGGTCCAAAAATGTCAATCTGATTCCTGCCTTTAAGAAAACAAGTACTACTTCCGGACATATATTAGTTGGAATAAGATAATGATCTCCCGGTTTGCTTCTCGTAGTCAGAAACAAATATAGAATTGAGCTTGCTCTATTAGCGGTAATTAGTTCCAATCACAAATTTTTCTGGCAGGAACTCCATATATCTTTGAATTTGAAAAATTATCAATTATTACAGAGCCCATGCCAACAAAAACATTGTCTCCAATTCTGATTTTTTCTTTAAGAGAACTGTTTAACCCAAAAAAATTATAATTGCCAATATTAGTCTCAGATCCAATTGTGCTCCCGGCAGAAAAAAAATTAAAGTCTCCTATAACTGAGTCATGTTCAATAGTTACATTTGAGTTTATTATTATATTATCCCCGGTATTTACTCCACTTTGGATTGAACAGTTGCTTAATATAATATTACCCCTTCCAAGTTTAGTATCTGATGATACATATGAAGATGGATGTATAAAATTCACATAACGATTTGCAGGTATGTTCAGGGATTGCATAAGATGATATCTGCCTTTCATTTGTTCCGGCTTGAAAAGGGCGAAAATAAAACTATACGATTCATTTCTAATTAGTTTTTCAATATCATTAATCCCGGCAAGAATTGGAATATCAAGGTAAAATGTTCCAGGTGCCGGTTCATCAATGCAAATTCCGGCAATTTCCCAATTTAACCCATGGTTTTCTATTGCATCTGAAATTTGGTGAATAATATTCCGCGCAGTACCTTTACAACCAATAACAACAATTTTTCTAGGCTCTCCGCTTCGGGGACTTGTATTTGATTTCAAGTTATCAGATTATTATTTCGCTATTCATAGCCATATTATTAAAGACTTGTTTAGAGGTCTTTTTTCTAATATCAGTAGAGACAAAATATGAAGCTGATCCTAAAATAAGCAATAATATTATGATAATTAAGTCTTTGCTTTTAAATAAATAAACAAAGCCTACAGTAATAATACAATAGAATAATAGTAATCCCGATAATAATAAGCTGCAAACTTTTATCCAATTTAAAAACCGAGTATAAGCAAATATCAGTTTTATAAAATGGATCAAAAGTTTGGTGAAAGTATAGCTACTCTGACCATTTTCCCTTTTATTATGTGAGACTTTTTCTGAAATAATAAGTGGCTCTTTTTTGCAAAGGCATGCATCAATAAAAAAATAAGGACATTCGGCGTTTTTAAGATTATTTATTAACTCCTTTTTTATTATGCGGAGAGAAGAGTAATCAGGGTGAATTCCCGGATTACTTAAGATAAGTAACCTTTTTAATATTGAAGATCCGATATTTCTAATATTGTTGTGAATAGCAGTATCAGGTACTCCATAAACCATATCATAATTACCAGTTTCTAAAATGTTTATTAAATGTGGAATTTCACCCGGTTCGTATTGAATATCCTCATCAATAGTAACTGCAATGTCGCCAGTTGAATGGAATAATCCTATCAGTGTAGCAAAATGCTGCCCTCTGTTTTTATCTAGTTTTATGCCTTTTATGTTGCCGGATCTTTCTTTTATAATCTTCCTGATGATATTCCAGGAGTTATCTCGTCCACAATCATTTACAAAAATGATCTCAAAATCAGTTAACCCTTTAAAATGTTGGAAGATTTTATCAGTTAATCGTTCAATAGTCTTCTCACCTTTATAAACAGGTACAACAAAAGATAGTTTCATTTAATTGACATCGTATAATCTCTTATTTACTTATCTTTTTAAGACTACTTTATTTTTTACTTTCTTTCGATTAAGACCTCCCAGCCACCAACCAGATGATATTGGTATTTTAAGAATCTGGAAGGAAATTTAAGTATCCTGGTCACAAGAGCTTTAAGAAAACTATCTTTAAATGAGTCTTCAGCAAGAGATGTTTGTGATTGTCTTAAGAAAAATTCATTATCACAATTTAATTTGTTAAGAGAGTTTTTCCAGAAGAGATTGCCCATGTCAAACAAGTGACCTGGATATTGAATATCAACAGAAATTCCCGTTTTTTTAAATAGCTTAAAGAATGGCATAATATAAGGAGTTCTTGAATATATTAACCCTCCTTTTTTTAAAAGGACTATTAGCTTTTTCAAAGTTTCATTCGGGGTCTTTGTATGTTCAAGTATTGCACTTGCAATTATAATATCAAATGTATTATTTTCTGGCACTTTCTCTAAAGAAGAGTACTGTATCATGTTAATATTTTCATTTTCATATTCCAAAATATGCGGAAAAAAATCAATCAAAGTTATATCAACTTGCCTGGCAATTCCTTTCTTCAACAGAGTATTACTAAAGCTTAAGGAAACACTTCCATCTCCACTTCCAAAATCTAAAATCGATACCTTTTGCGTTATTGATATCGGGTTAAGGATTTTATATAAATGCTTTGCGAGTGGTTCGGGATTTATTGTGATATTTCTGTCTTGATCATTATAATAGTTGCGATAATATTCAACTAAAAATTCTTCAACGGGTTGTCTGCCTGCATAACCAATCTTACATTCTGTACATTCGCAAAAATAAACTTTTGGATTCTTCTGTATTAATCCAACTTCCTTAACATTTATGGAATGGCAAAAAGGACAATTATCAAAACTTTTATCAAGCCATTTTTCTTCTACAATTATTTTCCTGTTAAACCTACTGCTATTAACCATGTGTATGATAATGATTTAATAGCCAGTTATCTGCAAAAACTTTTCATGTAATTTCTCGAATAAGGTCCTTCATTAAATATTAAATCAATTATACTTACGCTATGTATAAAAGGTTTAAACAATTGATTATATTCGGGATAACCTGAATAATCCATCCAATAGAGATCAATATTCGCCTCTTTAAACATTGATTCTTTTAAATAATTCCTGGCGGAAGGGCCTGATAAATATGAAGTCGCACCTATTTTTTTTAGCAATTCCAAAACTCTTTCAGTTTTTGAAGATTTAAGATTAAATTCCCTTGAATCTCTAAAAATTGTTGTGATCCCAAGCAATTCTTTACTTATTTTCTTAATTAATGTCTGATTTAATTCAGATAATTTATCCCACTTATTACATAAATATATTTCTGAAAAAAAATCTTTGTAGGTATTCCAATACCTTGCTTCGCAATAGTTACTTTCAATTTGATTCCAATGCTTTTTCTGCCATGAATTATCCTTCATTTCGACTTCACATATCAACCTTTTTTGATTTGTTCCACAAGGAATCGTTAACCAGATTGCCCCCTTTTCTGTTTTTATTCTGTTTCTGTTTCTCCAGTCATTTTTTGTGTATTGCAGATCATCGTGAAAAACAAATTCATCAACAGAATTGATTATATCGAAATATCCTTTCCATGGTATGTAATTAGATTGTACTATTGCGATTTTTTTCAAAGAATTTTTTTTGTTATCGTTCTTCTTTCTTAAGTCACGGTATGCTTTCATTCCTGACGCTTAGGTCAGCTGCTTCGCTTACTTTCGGATCCAATTATAATCGCGGTCAGCCAAGCTTTCGCCCCGTCAGTCACATGCTATAAGGAGAATGGAAAAAGGAGAAAGGTGAAAGTTAAAAAACCTGGTGCAT